>Ga0302313_10000062_pt1 | contig 96843 bp, 94 predicted proteins | sample III_Palsa_N2_2_FD_200454 | JGI IMG/M metagenome (GOLD analysis project Ga0302313, IMG submission 200454) | Peat permafrost microbial communities from Stordalen Mire near Abisko, Sweden - III_Palsa_N2_2 | ecosystem: Environmental > Terrestrial > Soil > Palsa > Peat permafrost | place: Sweden...
TCGCCGGTCTTGAAGTCGATCGCTTCCTTGCGCTTGCCGGCTTCGCGGTTCAGGCGATAGAAGCCGCCCTTGCCCTTGCGGCCGGTATAGCCCTCGTCGATCATCCGCTTGAACAGATCGGGCGCGCGATAGATCGCCTGGTACGGATCGGTCTTGGGCAGCGTCGTCTGCAGCGACTTCGAGACATGCGGCATCAGGTCGAGGCCGACCAGGTCGATCAGGCCGAAGATGCCGGTCTTGGGAATGCCGAACGGCTTGCCCATCACGGCGTCGGCTTCCTCGACGGTCAGGTCCAAATCCATCGCGGCATTGACCGAGGCCTGGATCCAGAAGGTGCCGATGCGGTTGGCGATGAAGCCCGGCGTGTCCTTGCAATGGACGATGCCCTTGCCCAGCTTCTCGTCGCCGAAGGCCACGACGGTCTTGATCGCGTCGGCGCGGGTCTCGGGACCGGCGACCAGCTCCAGCAGCCGCATGTAGCGCGGCGGGTTGAAAAAATGGGTGACCAGGAAGTCCTGGGCGAAGCGCTCGGGCAGCCCTTCGGTCAGGATCTTCAGCGGGATGGTCGAGGTGTTGGACGACACGATCGAGCCGTCCTTGCGCACGGCCTCGATGCGGGCATAGAGGTCGCGCTTGACCTGCGGATCTTCTAGCACGGCCTCGATGATGAGGTCGCAATCCTTCAAGAGGTCGAGGTTGTCCTCGAGGTTGCCGGTGGTGACCAGCTTGGCGTTGCGCGGGTGCATGAAGGCGGCGGGATCCGCCTTCAGCAGCTTCTGGACGGCCCCCTCTGCGATGGCGTTGCGGTTCGCAGCGCCCTTCGGCACGATGTCGAGCAGCACCACGGGGATGCCGGCATTGGCGATATGGGCGGCGATGCCGCTGCCCATGACGCCGGCGCCGAGTACGGCGGCTTTCTGGATGGACATGGGTTTTCCCCTTTGCTCTATCCGGCTCTAGACGGCTTCGAGGATGGTGGCGATGCCCTGACCGCCGCCGATGCACTGGGTCGCCAGCGCGTAGCGCTTGCCCTCGCGCTTCAGCAGCGAGGCCGCCTTGCCGGTGATGCGCGCGCCGGTGGCGCCGAGCGGATGGCCGAGCGCGATGGCGCCGCCGTCGAGATTGACCTTCGAGAGATCAATGTCGAGATCGCGCACGCAGCCCAGCGACTGGGACGAGAACGCCTCGTTCAGCTCGATGATGTCGATGTCGCCGATCTTGAGGCCGGCACGGGCGAGCGCCTTCTTGGTCGCCGCCACCGGGCCGATGCCCATGATCTCCGGGTCGCAGCCGGCAACCGCGACCGACTTGATACGGGCCAGGATTTCCAGGCCATGCGTCTTGGCATACTCCTCGGTGCAGACCAGCACGGCCGAGGCGCCGTCGGTCAGCGGCGAGGAGGTGCCGGCGGTGACCGAACCGTTCTCGTCGAACGCCGGCTTCAGGCCCGCCAGGGACTCGAGGGTCGTCTCCGGGCGGATGCAGCCGTCCTTGGTGACGAGGCCGGTCGGGCCCTTGATCGCGACGATTTCGGCTTCGAGCTTGCCGGCGGCCTGGGCCGCGACGGCCTTCTTGTGGCTCTCGACCGCGAAACCTTCCTGCTCGGCGCGGCTGATGCCGTAGCGGCTGGCGACGTTCTCGGCGGTCTGGCCCATGCCCATGTAGGCGCCCGGATAGGCCTTGGCCAATTCGGCGTTCGGCATCGGGTTGAAGCCCATCATCGGCACGCGGGTCATGCTCTCGACGCCGGCGCAGATGAAGGCGTCGCCGGCGCCCAGCTGGATGGCGCCCGCGGCCATATGGATCGACTGCATCGACGAGCCGCAGAAGCGGTTGACCGTGGTACCGGCAACGCTGAGCGGCAGCTTCGCGATGAAGCCGATCAGGCGGGCGACGTTGAAGCCCTGCTCGCCCTCGGGGAAGGCGCAACCGACGATCAGATCCTCGATGGTCGCGGGATCGACCTTGGTGCGCTCGACCAGGGCTGCCACCACCTGGGCCGCCAGATCGTCCGGGCGGACGCGGGTCAGGTCGCCCTTGCGGGCGAAATGGAACGGGGACCGGGCATAGCCCGCGATCACGACGGATTTCATGATGTCGGCAGCTCCTCTGGATTTTCTGTCCGGCGCTTATGCGATCCGGATTTGCGTTGGTTGATGGTGTCGACGAGCAGGGCTTCCAGCTCGCGCAATTCTGCCAAGGTCATCTGCAGCTCGCCCAGCTGCTGTTCCAGCTCGACGATGCGGGTGCGGCCCTTGTGCAGGGTCTGGGTCATCTGCTCCAGGTGATCATGGTCGACGTCGTAGAGATCGAGCAGTTCGCGAATGTCGCTCAGCGAGAATCCCAACCGCTTGCCGCGCAGGATCAGCTTGAGCCGTGCCAGGTCGCGCTGGCCATAGACGCGGTTGCCGCCGACGCGTTGCGGCGACAGCATGCCCTGGTCTTCATAAAAGCGGATGGCCCGCGACGACACGCCCAGATCGGCGGCGAGATCGCCGATCGAATAGACCGCGCGATTGCCCATATCCTCGGTCGAGGTCTGGCCGGACGCGCTATGGCACCGTTCGTTCGTGCTCATTGGGACCCTTGACGTTAACGTCAACTAGCTTCCGCTTACGTAAACATGAATGGCCGCGCCGTCAAGGTCTGTCGATGAATCATCGGGACAGAGCGGCCGGCTTTCCTCTTGGGTCGAGCTTGATCCGCGAAGATGACACTAGGCCGATCGAAGAAGAATGAAAATGCCTTCGGACATTTGAAAGTAAATTGCGTAATATTCGTTTTATTGCGGTGGAGGGTCCGTCTGCGAAGCGTCGATGGATTTGGCGGCCTCATGGCAAGCTGGTGGCGCTCGATCATGCTCGCAATTCCGGAGTATCGCTCCAGAATTGCGAGGATGAATTCACAAGCGCGCGATCACGCCGCCGGGGCCGCGCGCGCCGCTTCCTCGTCCTGCAGCGCTTTTTTCGACAGCTTGCCGACCTGGGTCTTGGGCAGGCTGTCGCGGAATTCGATCACCTTGGGCATTTCGATCGGCGACAGCTTGTCCTTGAGGAACAGCTTCAGCGTCGCCTCGTCCAGCTCGCAGTCCGGCCGGCGCACGACGAAGGCCTTCACGGTCTGGCCGCGATAGGGGTCGTTCACGCCGATGACGACGCATTCCGCCACGTTCGGGTGGTGGTAGATCGCTTCCTCGACATTGCGCGGATAGACGTTGTAGCCGCCGGCGATGATCAGGTCCTTGATCCGGTCGACCAGGAAGATATAGCCATCCTCGTCGATATAGCCGACGTCGCCGGTGCGCAGGCGGCCGTCCTTCAGCACCTTCGCGGTCTCGTCCGGATTGTTCCAATAGCCGGCCATGACCTGGGGGCCGCGCACGATGACCTCGCCGCGCTCGCCCTGGGGCATCGGCTGGTCGGGATCGTCCAGCGAGACGATCTCGAGGATCGTGTTCGGCATGGGCAGCCCGATCGAGCCCGGCTTGTTGAGGCCGGTCAGCGGGTTGCTGGTCGCGACCGGCGAGGTCTCGCTCAACCCATAGCCCTCGCACACGGTGGCGCCGGTCAGCCGTTCGAACTCGGTCTTGACCTCGACCGGCAGCGGCGCGCCGCCGGACAGGCAATAGCGGATCGACGAGAGATTATATTTGGCGATGTCCTTGTGATGGTTGATCGCCGTGTAGAGCGTCGGCACGCCCGGGAACATGGTCGGCTTCTTCTTGTCGATGGTCTGCAGCAGCTGATCCAGGTCGAAGCGCGGCAGCAGGATGATCTCGCTGCCGCTGGCGATGCCCAGGGTCTCGGCCACGGTCAGCGCGAAGACATGGAAGAACGGCAGCACCGCCAGTACTTTCTCATGGCCCAGCCGGGAGCCCGGGAACCAGCGCAGGCATTGCTCGGCGTTGGACACGATGTTGGCATGGGTCAGCATGGCGCCCTTGGGCGTGCCGGTCGTGCCGCCGGTATATTGCAGCAGCGCCACGTCGTGGACCGGATCGACCGTGATCGGCTGCGGGTCGCCATGGTTGGACGTCAGCGTGCGAAACGCCACGTGCCGGTCGTCGTGCGGAAACTTCGCGATCTCGGCGCGCTTGACCAGCGGATACAGCAGGTTTTTCGGAAACGGCAGGATGTCCGCCATGGCGCAGACGATGATCTGCTTTAGGCCGGTCTGGCCCAGCATCCGGGCGAGCTTGGGATATGTCGCGACATGGTCGAGCGTGACCATGATCTCCGTCCCGGAATCCAGGATCTGATGCCGAATCTCGTGCTCGACATAGAGCGGGTTGAAATTGACGCAGGTGCCGCCGGCCTTGAGGATGGCGAACAGGAAGATCACCGAATAGGGCGTATTGGGCAGGAACAGGCCGACGCGGTCGCCCCGCTTCAGCCCCATGTCCTGCAGGCCGCGCGCGGCTTTATCGACCAGCTTGCCGACCTCGGCATAGGTGAAGCGGCGATCGAGAAAATCCAGGCACGGGCGGTCGGCATAGCGTTCGACCGACCGGTCGAGCAGGCTCCAGACCGGACCGATTTCCAAGGGGTCCGACCAGGACACGTCCTTGGGATAGGCGGCGGGCACGGCATAATCGGGCTGCTGCATCCGGTGACATCCCACTCAAAAGCGATCCGCCGCCGATAGCCTTCGGGCCTTGGGTGGCTGTTGCGGACCGGACGGACGATCCCCCTGGAATCGCCCGGCCGTCGTTAAACGATCCTGATGCCGGCCGATCAGAACGTGATGGTCGCCGACAAGGAAATGATGTCCGCGTCCACGTTGGACGTGGCCGAGACCGTGTCGAAGATCGGATTGATGTCCGTCTGCTTCACGTTCGCACTGTCGAAGAATAGATGGGCATAGGCGCCGCTGATTGCCACGCTCCGGGTCAGCTGATAGGTGGCGCCGCCGGACAGCCAGTAGCGGTTGCCGTCGGGCAGGCGAAAGTCGCGATACTTGTTCTGGACCGGCGTCTGATCGAACGCCGTGCCGGCGCGGACCGTCAGGCGATCGTTGAACGCGTAGTTCGCGCCGAGCGAGACGAAGCTCGAATCCTTGTAATTCTCGGGATCGACCACGGGCGGCTGCTTCGGATTCTCGAAATCGACCTCGAGCGTCTTGAAGCTGCTCCACTGGGTATATTGATAGGACGCGTCGACCGCGAAGGCCGGTGTGAAATGATGGGTGATGCCGATCCAGGCATTGCCCGGCAGGGTCAGATTCGCCGAGGCGTTGGTCTTCTGCAATTGGCCGGTGAGGGCGACCAGGCTCGCGAAGCTGGACGGCACGGTGAAGTCGGCCCGGCCCTGCAGCTCCTGGTGGATGCTGGAGCGATAGGCGATGCCGATCGTGGTATCGGGGCCCCAGGGCGTCAGTTGGATGCCGAAATTATAGCCGACGCCATACGAGGTGCCGACCACATCCGAGCGGCCGTCGGCGGTCTGCGACAGGGCGGGGATGCCGATGGTGCCGCCGACGATGCCGCCGATATCGAGCGCGTTGGTCAGCTTGGCCTTGACCTTTTCGACCGTGACGCCGGCGCCGACCGACAACCAGTCGTTGGCCTTGTAGGCGACGTTCGGGTTGAGATCGAGGGTTTCGATCTCGGACTCGAGCGCCTGATAGCGCACGGCCGAGGTGCCGCTGTAGCTGGTGATCAGGCCGAACGGCACGGTCAGGGCCAGGCCCAGGCGCCAGTCCTGGTTGGGTGCCCAGAGCAGATAGGCCGACGGGATCACCTTGGCCTGGGTCGGATCGCGCTCGTCGGTGTCGCTCAGGCTGGCACCAAAGGCGTTATGGCCTGAAACATTGCTCAAATGGCCGCCCGGATCGATCAGCGTGGCGCCGCCGCCCTGCATGATGCCGGTGAAGGCGGTCATGCCAGCAGGATTATTGTAGATCGTCGATAGATCGTAATTGCCGGACACCGCGCCGGCATAGGATTCGCCGGTGCCGATCGCCGAATTTTCTCGGAGCTGGAAGCCGGCCGCGCGGGCATCGGCAATAGTCCAGACCGTCGCGGCCGCACCGAGGGCGACCGCGAGTACGGGTTTCGCTAACTTCATGGCGTCGTCTCTCCCAATCTCTTCTTATCGCCGGCTCACGGTCGACCGGGACTTGTAGGCATAACGCCTGCAACCGCCGATGATCCGCCGTGACTTGACGAGTCGTCTCCTGGCCCCGGCCGATGCCGGCACCATGCAAAGAACGACAGTTTTACGAACTTGCTGCCGGCACCCTAGAGGAAGAGGTTCGCGATAGCCAATAGGCAGAAAAAACTTTTTGCGAAGCGAGGCGAATCCTGGGATGCGGCAAAGGACATTTTTTCGATACTTGCGGTCTTCTCATGAAAAATTGCGGTCTCAGCAGATTGGACGCGGCGGTCTGTTGGGTTTAGTCTCGCCGCTTTCGCGCGGGGGAGGGGGAAAGATGGTCGCTTCATCGACGTCACCGGTACCGCTCGCCGTGGTCCCGAACGAGGCGAAGCGGATCTTCGCCCTGCAACGGGCGGCGGTGGCCGAGCAGGGCGCGCCCTCTCATGGCGACCGGATCGCCGCCCTCGACGCGCTGCTGGCCCTGATCAAGAAGCATCGCCGGACCCTGGTCGAAACCGTCTCCGCCGATTTCGGCAACCGGTCCGTGGCCGAGACCGAGTTGGGCGAGTTGATGCCGCTCGTCGCCGGCATCCGGCATGTCCGCCGCAACCTCGGTCGCTGGATGAAGCCGCAGCGCCGCCGGGTCGCACTGGCGTTCCGGCCGGCCGCCGCCCGCGTCGCCTACCAGCCGCTGGGCGTGGTCGGCGTGTTGTCGCCCTGGAACTACCCGCTGTTCCTGACGCTGGGTCCGCTGATCGATGCGCTGGCCGCCGGCAACCGCGTGATGCTGAAGCCGTCGGAACTGACGCCGCGCACGGCTGCCTTATTGCAACGATTGCTGGGCGAGACTTTCGCCGAGGACCGTGTCGCGGTCGTGACCGGTGGGCCGGAGGTGGCGGCGCAATTCGCCGCCCTCGGTTTCGATCATCTGCTGTTCACCGGCGGCGCCCGGATCGGCCGCCAGGTCATGGCGGCGGCCGCGGCGAATCTGACGCCGGTGACGCTCGAACTGGGCGGCAAGTCCCCGGTCCTGCTGTGCCGCGACTACCCGCTGAAAAAGGCGGCGCGGACGATTGCGATCGGCAAGTTCTTCAATGCCGGCCAGACCTGTGTGGCGCCCGACTATGCCCTGGTCCCGGCCGATCAGGCCGACGCCTTCGCCGAGGCGGTGATCCAGGCCGCGGCCGAGCTGTATCCGACCATCGCCGGCAATGCCGACTATACCTCGATCATCGCCGATCGGCAGTATCAGCGCCTGCAGGGCCTGATCCAGGACGCGCGCCAGGGCGGAGCCCGGGTACTGCAGCGCCCCGACGACGGCGCTGCGGCCGAGCGCAAGATCGTGCCGACGGTCCTGGTCGGTGCGCGTGACGATGCCCAGGCGCTCAGGGAAGAGATCTTCGGCCCGATCCTGCCGATCGTGGCCTATGACGACCTTGACCATGCCATCCGATTGATCAACGCCCGGCCGAAGCCGCTGGCGCTCTATTGCTTTTCGACCGACCACGCCAAGATCGAAGGCGTGCTGCAGCGGACCAGCTCCGGCGGCGCCACCATCAACGGCACCATGCTGCACGTGACTCAGGAGGACCTGCCGTTCGGCGGCGTCGGCGAAAGCGGCATGGGCGCCTATCATGGGCGCGAGGGGTTCCAGCGCCTGTCCCACGCCCGCGCGGTGCTGGAACTGGGACGCTTCAACATGTCGGACCGGATCGCGGCGCCTTACGGCAAGCTGACCCGGATGCTGATCAGGGCGTTGCTGGGGAAGTAGATGATCCGGCTCGATCCCACTGCCACGGCACTCCTCGTGATCGACGTGCAGAAGGCCTTTGATCAGGTCGAGGCGGAATGCCAGCGTAACAACCCCCAGGCGCTCGATCGAATCGTCGATCTGCTGACGGTGTTTCGCGCGGCGCGCGCTCCAATCTTCCACATCCGCCATGCCGGCCAGACGCCGGCCAGCCGGTTCCATCCCGCTTCGCCGGGGCATCAGGTCAAGGACGAGGCCCGCGAGCGGCCGGGCGAACCGGTGCTGGTGAAATCGGTCAACAGCAGCTTCATCGGCACCGATTTGGAGGCGCTGCTGCGCGCCGGCGGCGTCCGCTCGCTCGTGATCGTCGGCGCCACGACCAACCACTGCGTCGAAACCACCGCGCGTATGGCCGGCAATCTCGGCTTCGACGCAAAGCTGGTGCGGGACGCGACCTGGACCTTCGATCGGACCGGGCCGGATGGCGACCACCATACGGCCGAGGCCATCCACGCGATGACGCTCGCCAACCTGTCCGGCGAGTTCGCCGAGATCGCGACTGCCGCCGACGTGGCGGCGCGACTGCTCGAGAATCTTCCTGTGGTTGAGCGCGCCTCAGTTGAGTAATCTGCCGCTTCAATCACGCGGATCGACCATCAGCATGTTTTTCAAACCGATTTTGTTGACGGCGGCCTGTTGCATACTGTCAGCGTCGGCATCGGCCGCCCCAACGCCCGCATCGACGGCCGCAGAGGTGATCAAGCTCGCCGTGGACTGTACTCATTTGGCGACCGAGGACTTGTGTCCGCTGTTCGACGGCAAATTCGGTAAGGTAAGTCCGAAGGTGTTCACTGCGGGCTTCGTCGCCGCTTGGGCGCACGCTCTTAGCGCTGACGCGGTGGTCTGGGACGGGGATCTGATTGCCGGCTGCCAAAACTGCGCCGTCACGGACGGCAGGGTGGGTGCCGTTCACGCTCAGCCGAATGGAAACGTGGCGGTCACCACACGTGTCGGCACCCACAATGACGAAGACGAAAAACAGCCGGGACCGATTACTCACCAAAAAATCGTCTTCGTGATGAAGAACGAAGAGGCGGCATGGAAAATCGACGACATCATCGTGTTCAGGAAGGGAGAAAAGCCCGACGCGGCAAGGGCCTATCTCGATAGCTGGAAATAGGGATATTTCCGGGTACCGACCGGATCGTCATGCCGCCGTAAACCCGCCGTCGATCGCGAATTCGGCCCCGGTCACGAACTTCGCGTCGTCCGAGGCCAGATACAGCGCCATGGCCGCCACTTCCTCGGGCTGGCCGAAGCGGCCGAGCGGGACGGTGCCCTGCAGGCCCGCCCGGAACCGCGCCGGGTCGCGTGTCGTGGCCACGATATTGTCCAGCATCGGCGTCTGGAAGAATACCGGATGGATCGAATTGCAGCGGATCTGGTCGCCCTTGCGGGCGAGTTCGATCGCGACAGTCTTGGTCAGCGCGCGCACGGCGCCCTTGCTGGCGCTATAGGCCGCCATCATCGGCGCTGCGGTGATGCCGGCGACCGACGAGATGTTGATGATCGCCCCGCCACCCGACGCGCGCAGATGGGGAATGGCGTGCTTGCAGCCGAGGAACGTGCCCTCGACATTGACCGAATTGACGAAGCGCCATTCGTCGAGCGTGGTCTCCTCGATCGAGTTGGACGCGACCACGCCGGCATTGTTGACCAGCACGTCGAGCCGGCCCATGGCGCGCACCGCGGCGCCCAGCGCCACGGTCCATTGCGTCTCGTCGGTCACGTCGAGCGACACGAAGAAGCCGTTGCCGAGCGTGGCGGCGACCGCGCGGCCGGCCTCGATGTCGCGGTCGGCGACGGCGACCATGGCGCCCTCGGCAGCGAAGGCGCCCGCCATCGCCTTGCCCAGGCCGGACGCGGCGCCGGTGATGAAACAGCATTTGCCGGCCAGGCGCCGGCCGGTCACTTCGATCTTCTGGGTCATGCGGTCGGCAGCCTGTAATCGGCGAAATCCTGACGAAGCTTGGTCTTGAGCAGCTTGCCGGTCGCGGTGTGGGGCAATTGATCGACCAGGACGATATCGTCCGGCAGCCACCATTTGGCGACCTTGCCGGCGAGAAAGCGCATGACCTCGGCCTTGTCGATGGTGCGGCCCTCCTTGGGCACGATCACCAGCAGCGGCCGCTCGTCCCAGCGCGGATGGGGCAGGCCGATCACGGCGGCCTCGGCCACATCCGGATGGCCGACCGCGGCATTCTCCAGATCGATCGACGAGATCCATTCGCCGCCGGACTTGATGACGTCCTTGCTGCGGTCGGTGATGCGGACATAGCCGTCGGCATCGATCGCGCAAACGTCGCCGGTCTTGAACCAGCCCTCGGCATCGAACGCTTCGGCGCTGGCTGCCGGATCGTTGTAATAGCCGCGCACGACCCAGGGGCCGCGGACATAGAGATTGCCGACCGCGATGCCGTCATGGGGCAGGCGCTGGCCTTCCTCGTCGGTGATCTTGAGATCGACCAGGAACGACGGGCGGCCCTGGCTGCACAGCACGCGGGTGATTTCCTCGGGCGAGGCGGTCGCGTGCTTCGCCTTCAGCGACGCGCCGGTGCCGAGCGGGCTCATCTCGGTCATGCCCCAGGCATGCAGCGCCCGGATGCCGTGCCTTTTGTCGAACGCCTCGATCATGCTGGGCGGTGCCGCCGAGCCGCCGATCACGACGCGCTTCACGCTGGAGAAGCCCTTGCCGGTCTCTTCGGCATATTTGAGTGCGCCAAGCCAGATCGTCGGCACGCCCAGCGAAAAGGTCACCCGCTCCTGTTCGAACAGAGTGCACAGGCTTTCGCCATCCAGATGCTGCCCGGGCAGCACCAGCTTGGCGCCGGCGAGCGGGCAGGAATAGGGGATGCCCCAGGCGTTGACATGGAACATCGGCACGACCGGCAGCACGCTGTCGGCGGCACCGATGCCGAGCATGTCGGCGGCACAGGCGGCGAAGGCATGCAGCAGGGTCGAGCGATGGCTGTAGAGGGCGCCCTTGGGATTGCCGGTCGTGCCCGAGGTATAGCAGAGCGACGACGCGCTCTGCTCGTCGAACCGCGGCCAGTCCAGATCCGGCGTCTCGGCCGCGATCAGATCCTCGTAGCACAGCGCGCCCGGCAGGCTGGTCGCCGGCATCTGCGCGCGGGGCGCCATGATGACATAGTGCCGGACGGTTTCCAGCGTGGGCGCCAGCTGTTCGATCAACCCCACGAAACAGGGTTCCAGGAACAGGATCCGGTCGGCGGCATGATTGATGATGTAGCGGAGCTGATCCGCGAACAATCGCGGATTGATCGTGTGCAGCACCCGGCCGATGCCCGAGATGCCGTAGTAGAGCTCGAAATGCCGGTGGCCGTTCCAGGCGAGCGTGCCGATGCGGTCGCCGGGCGCGGTGCCGAGCCGGTCGATCGCCTTGGCGATCTGCTTCGCGCGGGTCGACGCGTCGGCGTAGGTGTAGCGGAAAAGACTGCGATCCGCCTCGCGGGACACGATTTCCGTGTCGCCGTGAAACCGCGCCGCGTGCTCGATCAGGCTCGAGATCAACAGCGGCTGGTCCATCATCATGCCCAGCATTTAGGCCCATCTCCCTCAACGCTTCCCCGCGGGCCGACCGGCATGCGCCGCACCGATCTATTCCCATCCCCTATCGTTAACGGAAGCGCCCTCGGGTGGCAATTGGCTCGGCCTACATCGCCCCATCCGGCGGCAGGGTGCCGAGCAGGCTGGCGGCGGCCAGCACGGCCAGGCCCAGCGCCTGCTCCAGCACGATCAGCCGCCGGATCGCGGCATAGCGCGCGCCCGGCATCAGCACCAGCCGGTTGGCCAGAGCGGCCGCGAGCATGAAGGCGACCAGCACCAGCTTGACCGCGAGCGTGCGGCCCCAGGCGGTCGAGAGCGATGGAATCGGCGAGCCCGCGATCAGGCTGGCATTGACCACGCCGGTCACCAGGATGATGCCGACCGCGATGATGCCGACGGTCGAGAAGCGATGCAGCGCGTCGGCCCTGAGCATCTCGGCCGGCCGGTCGGCCAGCAGGCGGGCGAGCGGCAGCAAACCGCCGAGCCAGGCGCCGACCGCCAGCAGATGGGCCGCGTGATTGAGTTGGTGCGCGATGCCGCGCGCGCCGGTGTCCATCGCGGCATGGCCGGTCAGGCCCAGGCTGCCGGCGAGCATGGCCGACACCGCGATCAGCAGCCCGTCGCGCGCCGGCCCGCGTTCCATGGTCACGATCGGCAGCAAGGCGGCGGCCAGCAGCAGGCGCCACAGCCACAGCTTGCCGAAGCCGGTTTCGAACACGACCGCGCTCAGCGTATCGGCATCGGCGGCGGCGCTCCAGTCGCCGCCGAAATGCGCGGCCTCGACCAGCAGCCACACGATGCCGGAGACGAGCGCGGCCACGCTCATCAGCGCGATCGGCCCGCCCAGCTTGGGGCCGACCAGGGCGCGGGCCGCACTGCCGGCATAGAGGCCGAACAGCGCGGTGCCGAACAGACCGAACACCGCCCAGAAATGGACGAAGCGGACCAGAAGCAGGACGGTGTCCGGTGTCATCAGGGCTTGACCGTGAAGTCGAACGCGCCCTGGGTCCGATGGGTATCGACCGACACGACCGCCCAGGCGACATGGTAGCTGCCGGCGGCGAGTGTGGTGGTCGGCGTCAGCACCAGGGCCTTGGCGTCGGCCGGATCGACCACCGCCTTCGGCGTCGCGACCGGCTGGCCGTCCTTGGTGGTCAGCGTGATGGTCGAGAAATGCGGCTCCAGCGCCTCGGTGAAGCTGAGCCGGATCCGGTCGGCCGTGGCGACGGTGCTGCCGGCCGAGGGCGCGGCCGTTTCCAGCATGGCATGGGCGAAGGCCTGGCTGCTCATCGCCAGCAGGAGACCCGCGATGAAGGCGCCGGCGCGGAGGGTTCTGGTCATGCTCATGACTCCTTAAATGACCGGCTTGCCGAGCGTGGTCGGGAAGATGTCGTCGAGATAGAAATGCAGCTGCAGCAGCAGTCCGGTGCGCGTGCCGGTCGCCTTGGTGGCGGGCACCAGCGCCTCGACGCCGATCTGGTAGGAACTGCCCTCATACAGCACGCCCGGCGCGATCGTGCCGGTGGTTGTCGCGCCATAACCGGTCGACGCTGGCGTCGAATAGGAGAATTCCACCAGCGGGATCAGATGGTTGACGAATTCCGGCAGGTCGTAGTCCTTCACCTGGGCATGCAGATACTGCATGCTGTATTGGACCGAGCCGCCGATGTTCCAGAAGTTCGGATTGTGCGAGAGCCCGCCCGGACTGGTCGCCGTCGGCACGTCGGCCAGCTGATAGCCCAGCTCGCCGGTCACCGCGAGCGGGCGCAGCAATCCCAAGCTCTCCGGCAGGTCGCCCAGACCCTTGCCGGCATAGAGCGTCGGCTGGGTCCAGCCGGTCGCATCCTCGCCGAGGCGCAGCGCGCCGGTGCCGCCCCATTCGCGCTGGACGCCGGCCGACATCAGGATCTCATGCGCGTCGTTCTCGTAGAACTCATACTTCAGCGTGGTGACCAGATCGTTCCAGCCGTAGAGGCTGTTCGCCCCCTGCTGATGGATGACCGAATAGCCGTCGTTGATGGCGAAGCCGAAGTTCTGGGTAATCGTCTTGTCCCACTCGAAGCCGTAATTATAGCCCCGGGTTTCCGGACTGCCGCCGCTGCCGCTTTGCGACTGGTAGACGAAGGTCGGCGCGGTGAGCTCGTCGCCGACCGCCGGGTCGTCGATGGTCAGCGTGGCGGGGAAGACGCGGTCGCCGGCGATGCCATGGGCATGGGCCGGAAGGGTAAGTGACAAGGCGAGGCCGGTGCCCAACAGGGCAACGGCCGCGCGGATCGGGCGCGACATGAAATCATCCTTGGATTCGAGGGGTTCTGGACCGGCGGGGCCGGAGAGATCAGAGGCTCGAAACCACAGGCGGGGCACGGGGTTGATGCGCGCGGGCGACCAGTCGCAGCGGCTGCGCGCGGGTCGCGGTCGGGACGAAGGCCACGGCCTGAACGGTCGGAACCGACAGGGCCGCCACCGTCGGCGGCACGAAGCCGGTGCCGAGATGCGCCGCCTGACAGACCGGACAATCGATGCAATGCGGACACGGCGCCTTGCCGGGATCGGCCGGCGGTGCATCCTCGTCCTGGCACAGGATATAGCCGCCGGTGAACAGAGCCGCGTCGGCCGGCAGAGACGAGGCCGGCATATCCATGGCCGGCATGGCCATCGACGCTTGCGGCAGCAGCAGAACCAGGCTCTGGCACAGCAACGCAAAAAGGGCGAGTACGAGCCCGAGCGGCCGCATCCGGCCGCCCTTCGTCTGTCTCCGCCAATGTTCACGCCGTCGCGGCATGCCGATCCCCGTCCCGATTCGCGGGCGGACCTTGCCATATCGGAAGCTTCGGCGCATCCGCCAGTTTCGCGGACGTGTTGTCGCAGCGGGATGCGTCGGAGCCATGGTTTGGTCGCTGGAGGTTTTGGTCCATGTCCCCGGTCGTTCCTCAACTGCCGCCGCCCGCACCATCACCGCAACCGGCCGCCGCTCCATTGAAGCGCTCCAGCCTCGCAATAGAAGATCTGTCGATTGTGACGGCGGACCCCGCCGGCAGTGGGTCCGTAGCCTTGAAGATGGGCGATGTCGATACGAAGCTGAAGAATGTTGGTATTATTGGCTTCGATACGGCGGTCGATCAGAAGGCTGGCTCATTCACCGCCGAGAATTCGCTGATGGCTGGCCCAGGTACCCGGATACATGGTGATAAGAAATAGGCTTGGACTTGATCATGCCCTTTTTGCGGTATCAAGAGCAAAAGGACCGGGGCATTTCGCCATGGCGAGTTTGTTACCTAATGCCGCATATTTAGCTTCGACGGCAGTATCTTTGCCTTCTACGAGTGTCGCGGGTCTGGCGCCGGTGTTTGCGCGTCACGGCCGAAGCCAAATGGGCTCACCTTCAAGTGCATCATATTCCGCAAGTGGCCGGTGCTCATCGATCAAGAAGCGCGGAAGATCGGAGATGATGGTCATTACTGGCTGGTAGACGCCGAAGCGCTTCTCGAAAGAACGGGCGCCATCGATACGCTTTCGCGCGCCTTTCAGATATCGATCCAACACATGGTCGACGGTCGGCGCTGAAAGCGTGAGCTTTGTCGACGCGGGATTCCAATGAATGGAGGCCCAATCGATATCCTTTGTCCGTGTTACACTCAATACGCCGCTAACTTGCTCGAGCGCTTTGCTCGCAGGATCCAACTGGTCCAGCCGCAGGTATCGGCGATCCTTGGCTCTGGAGACGATGCTTTCCAGGATCTCTTCCTGGCGGCTTTCGCTTACACTCTGCCCGCGGATATCGATGATCACTCGCTGCTGTATTCCTACCGGCAGATGCTGGGCGCGCTGTATGGCTTGATCCGACACATTTCTGATCAGTCCCGCCGCATTGGTTTCGATATTGTAGTTCTTGACCTCGAATGAAGCGATATCGCCTTGAATATAGTCCGGTCGGACGCTTCCTGGCGTCCCCCGAGGCACCTCAACGCCATTCTTGAAACTTATCTGAGGCTTGGCACCCGGCCCGAGATCTCGCCCCACGTCATCCTCGGACTCCTGCCAGGTGGGGCGGTTCGGCGCGGATCTTGAGGCTTGAACGGCAGCCTGCAACTCGGCGAGATCCTCGTCCGTCGGCAACCAACCGGTCACATGAATCGTATCCAGCAGCGGATTGTTCGGATCTGTCTGCCTTAGTCGTTGGGCCGTCTGGCCATATTGGTAATAGGTCTCGGCCAGATCCTGATCGTCCATCAGACGGCCACGGAGATCAGGATCCTGAACGGATAATATTGTGTGCTGCAGATAAGACGGCATCTCGTTGAAGCTCTCGATCCGTTCCTCGCCGGGCGTCTCTGCCTCTTCTTCCGGCCCGCCGGCCAGGATGAGCCGCGCTGAGGCGGCCGAGGATCCGTCGGTCGCCCATTGCCCCTGATGGCGCGGCTGGGTCGGCCAATGGGGATTGAATTTCGCAAATCCGCCCGGCAGCACCGCCGCCGGCATCGCGGTGGTCAGCGCATCGCCGCCGGCGATCGGATCGAGGCCCAGTTCGGCCCGCACCTCATTGCGGGTCTTGATCCCGGCACCGACATAGGCCGCCGCGATCGTCGCCTGGGTCTGCAGATCCGGTGCCGTGCGGTCGGACCAAGCGAACTCCAGATCGTCGCAACCCAGCACCTGCCCGATGATGCGGTCGATCAAGCTCTTCAGCCAGACCAACAGCGGCTGCAGCCCCTCGACCGTTGCCGAGTCCTGGGCACTTTCCGCCGTCGCCCGGTTGGTCTGCTTCGAGAAAGCCGTGGGCGGTATCGAGAAGGCGAAGCACACGACCCGCGCCAGCCATTCGTCGAAATCATCCTTCAGCGGCACGCCGCGGATCGGCTGGTACTTGAGGCCGCCGGGCACGAAGTGGGTGTGGCGTCTTGCCGCCAGGTTGCCCTCGAGCAGCGCGAACCAATACTCTTGGAATTTCCGGATCTACGGCAAAGGAGCAAAAGGCCTTGGCGTTTCTCCGCGGTGAGTTTTCTATCTGATGCTGCGGATTTCCGTCAATCGTATGGCGAAAACTATCGAAGCCACATCGGCTCGCCCTCAAGCGCGTCGTAATCGACGAGCGATCTATTTCTTTCGGCATAGAATCGGGGCGTGTCGGTTATTATGGTAATTACTGGTTTAAAGATGTGAAATCTCTTTTCAAATTTCTTCGCATTCCTGATCAGATCTACTGCTCCGTCAAGATGACGGGCGAGTACCTCGGCGATATTCTTCAAAGTCGGATCCAGTCCGGTGGAAGATTCCTCCCAACCGAATTCGCTCCAATTCACAGAATCCGCTGGAAGACCGATTAGTGTTTCCTGAAGGCGCGCAAGAAGATCTGTCGTTGCGTCCAGTTCGTCCAGTTTTAGGTAGCGTCGATAAAGCCGGTCTGTCAGCAAGCTGCTGTCCAGATCCGGAAGAAGACGTGACGAAACGAGTCGAATGCAATTAAAAAAAGTCAACATGTCGGAGGCAGGGCCGAGATCTCGTATTTCGCTGCCACCGTAAAATCCGACGTTTGGCATTTTCACCTCTTAAATTCTATGGAGTCAGCGCTTATGATGCCTTTGGTGCGCTCGACAATCCGATCCACGATATCTTGTTGCTGATCCTCATTTGCCGGCTGCTCGCGAATGTCGATGACTATCATTTGGGCCATTCCCGAGGGTAAGTCCTCGGCACGTTGAATAGCTTGATCCGACACATTTCTGATCAATCCCGCCGCATTGGTTTCGATATTGTAGTTCTTGACCTCGAATGAAGCGATATCGCCTTGAATATAGTCCGGTCGGACGCTTCCTGGCGTCCCGCGGGGCACCGCGACGCCATTCTTGAAACTGACCTGAGGCCTGGCGTCTGGGCCCAGATCTCGCCCGACATCATCCTCGGACTCCTGCCAGGTGGGGCGGTTCGGCACGGATCTTGAGGCTTGAACGGCAGCCTGCAGCTCGGTGAGGTCGTCGTCCGTCGGCAACCAATCGGCGGCATGAACCGTATTCAGCAGCGGATTGTTCGGATCGGTCTGCCTTAATCGTTGGATCGTCTGGCCATATTGGTAATAGGTCTCGGCCAGATCCTGGTCGTCCATCAGGCGGCCGCGGAGATCCGGGTCCTTCACCGCCAAAATGGCCGCCTGCAAGTAAGGCGGCATCTCGTTGAAGCTGTCGATCCGCTCCTCGCCTGGCGTCTCGGCATCCTCGTCCGCGCCGCCGACCAAAACGAGTTGAGGCTGATCGTTTGGGTCCCCGTCCGTGGTCCATCGACCTCGCCGGTTTCGTGCCTCTGTGTCTTTGAAATTGAACTTCGTCATCCCGCCCGGCAGCGCCGCCGCCGGCGTCGCGGTGGTCAGCGCATCGCCTCCGGCGATCGGTTCGAGGCCCAGCTCCGCCCGCACCTCGTTGCGGGTCTTGATGCCGGCGCCGACATAGGCCGCCGCGATCGTCGCCTGGGTCGCAGGATCCGGCGCGGTGCGATCCGCCCAGGCGAACTCCAGATCGTCGCAGCCCAGGACCTGGGTGATGATCCGGTCGATCAGGCCCTTGAGCCAGACCAGCAGCGGCTGCAGCCCCTCGGCCGTGGCCGCATCCTGGGCACTTTCCGCCGTCGCCCGGTTGGTCTGCTTGGAAAAGGCCGTGGGCGGCACCGAAAAGGCGAAGCACACCACCCGCGCCAGCCATTCGTCGAACTCGTCCTTCAGCGGCACGTCGCGGATCGGCTGGTACTTGAGGCCGCCCGGCACGAAGCGGGTATGGCGCCGGGCGGCGAGATTGCCTTCCAGCAGCGCGTCCCAATATTCCTGGAACTGCCGGATCTGGTCCGGCGTCCAGGCCTCGGGCACGCCGATCAGCGCTTCCGGCGTATTGCCCTCGGTGAAATAATTGAGCTGGCTGACCTGGCGCCTGAGCCCGATGTTGACCGTCATCAGGATCTGCTCGACCGGCGAATAGCCGTAGACCTTGTGCGGCCGGGGATTGCGCGGCGCATAGATCAGCTCGTCGGCGGTGTAGTCGACCGCGGGGATGCCCTTCAGCACCTGCTGATAGGCCGGGTCCGGCGCCTGCGGCGTGCGGCCGTCTGCCCCCAGCAGCCGCTTGATCGTGGCGCCGTCGACCACCTCCAGGCCCCAAAGCGCGCCCGATGCCGTGCGCCGGACATAGAGCGTCGGGGCGTCGAGCACGAACAGGTCTTCCAGCAGCAGCCGGACCCAGGTGCCCCAAGGATGCTCGCGGTCGGGCGTGCGCAGCAGGTCCTCGATCGCGGCGATGCGCGGGTCGTCGGGCGATCCGCCCCGGCGCGGCCGGATCTGCCAGTCCAGGGCCTCGATCTGGTCCTTGCGGGTCTCGATCACGAGGCGGACCAGATCATAGGCGTCGGCGAGGCCGCGCAGCGCCGCGAAGCTGGTGCCCTCGTCCTGGCGCGGCTGGAGCCGCAGATTGTACCCCACCGGATAGTCGAACTGCCGGCCGGCCGTGTCCGGCGGCGCCTCGGGCGACAGCGGCACGGACGGACCGAACCAGGCTTGGCGCAGGCCGCCGACGACGCGCGTCAGCAGACCCGCCGGCGCGGGGCGAGCGGTGGAAGGCATGGAGAGTCCTTGGGGGAGGGACCGGAAACGAAAAGCCCGCCGCGGCGGAAGCCGGGCGGGCGCAATTCGAACGATGGGCATTTTTTGTCAGATCCTTCGGAATCGATCAAGAACAAAGAAGGAACATTTCAGTGCGCAGCCCCTCCGCTTCCCCGCTCCCTCCGTAAACCCGCCATGTGGCGACGCACACTCGACAGCGGGCGACGGCTAATGCCATAGTCCGGCGGCTTTCTTAGGGCTGGAACAATCGTTTCGGCTTCCTATCTCCCTGCTGGTACTCCCCAGACGCCCATCCATCGAGTGTGACGGCATGACGACGATCGGAACTTTGCTCTTCACGTGGCTCCGCGGCGAACGGGTCGGCTGCGATGCGTCGGGCAATAAATACTATCGCTTGAAGGGCGCGCGGCCGCTGGTCCGGGGCGGCGGCATGGAAAGCCGCGAGCGGCGCTGGGTCGTCTACAACGGCATCGTCGAGGCCTCCAAGGTCCCGTCGGAATGGCACGGCTGGCTGCATCACTCGACCAACGACCTGCCGCCGGCCGATCTGCAAAAGCGGGTCTGGGAAAAGGACCATCTGCCGAATCTGACCGGCACGACGCTCGCCTATCGGCCGCCGGGTTCGGTGCTGAAGGGCGGCGTGCGGGCGCCGGCGACCGGCGATTACGAACCGTGGCAGCCGAACTGAGCATGATCACCATAGGGCGACGCGACGCATGAATCGGAATCTTCTCGAGACGGTGATGGGCGCGGTCGTGATCGTCGTCGCCGTCATCTTCCTGGTCTTCGCCTATCATTCCGCCGAGATCCGGTCGGTCTCGGGCTACCCGCTCACCGCCAAGTTCGATCATATCGACGGCGTGCACGAGGGTGCCGACGTCCGGATGAGCGGCATCAAGGTCGGCTCGATCACCAGCACCACGCTCGACACGAAGACCTTCCAGGCCATCGTCAAGCTGTCGATCGACAACAGCATCAAGCTGCCGGTCGATACGGTCGCGACCGTCACCCAGAACGGCCTGCTGGGCGACCAGTACATGTCGCTGGTGCCGGGCAACAGCGACAAGATCGTCCCGTCCGGCGGCGATCTCGCCTATACCCAGTCGGCGCCCAGCCTGATGTCGCTGTTCGGCCAAGCCGTGTTCAGCATGAGCGGCGGCGCCAAGCCGGCGGACGGCAGTGGCGCGGCCCCCCAGCCCAAGTGATGCCGGCGATCCCGGCACGATCCGCTGGCTGACGCCGGCGGGCGAGCCGGTCGCCTGCGTCGAAAAGCTGAAGGTGCTGACCGAGAATCTGCTCGAGCTGCGCCAGATGGCCCAGGACGCGCTGGAAGACGCCATCCTGATGGGCTGCGACGAGGCCCAGACGCGCCAAGTGCTGGCCGATCTGATGGCCGGTCTCGAAAATCCTTATGCGAAAGACTGATATGGCGCGGGCTGTCCTGATTTCCCTGGCTCTGCTGGCCGCGGCCGCACCCGCCCTCGCGGCCGATGCGCCGCCCAAGGTCGCGATGCTGCAGGGGCTCGACAAGACCACGGCGCGCGTCACCAAATTCCCGGCGCCGGTCGGCCAGATGGTCACGTTCGGCACGCTGCAGATCACCGTGCGCGACTGCCGCAAGCGCCCGCCGGAGCAGGAGCCGGAGAGCGCCGCCTATCTCGACATCGACGAGATCCTGCAGGGCCAGGCCGAACCGAAGCATATCTTCAGCGGCTGGATGTTCGCCTCGTCCCCGGCGCTCAACAGCCTGGAAGACCCGGTCTATGACGTCTGGGTGCTGGATTGCAAGACGACCGACACGGCGTCGCCGCCGGTCAAGCCGGGCTGAAACTTCGCCCCGGCCGCGAGCGCCCTGGTCAGGCGCCGCTGATACTCCGCGCGCGGAATTTCGATCACGCCGAACCGCTCCAGATGCGGCGTGGTGAATTGGGTATCGAGCAGCAGAAAGCCGCTCTCGATCAGGCGCGCGACCAGATGGACCAAGGCGAATTTGCTGGCGTCGGTCACCCGGCTGAACATGCTCTCGCCGAAGAACGCGCCGCCCAGCGCCACGCCATAGAGTCCGCCGACCAAGGTGCCGTCGAGCCAGGCCTCGACCGAATGGGCCCGGCCGCGCGCGTGCAGCTCGACATAGAGCTGCAGGATCTCGGCATTGATCCAGGTCTCCGGCCGGTCCGGCGTCGCCGCGGCGCAGCCGCGCACGACCTCGGCGAAGGCGCTGTCGCAACGGACCTCGAACGGACCGTGGCGCACGGTTTTGCGGAGTTTATGGGGAATGTGGCAGGCGTCGAGCGGCAGGATGCCGCGCTGCTCCGGATCGACCCAGAAGATCTCCGGATCGTCCGCCGATTCGGCCATGGGAAAGATCCCGGCGGCGTAGGCCCGCAGCAGGAGATCGGGGGTCAGCTTCATCCCAAAGGGTCGTCGATCTGGGGATCGGTAACCAGATCATCGCCCTCTTCGTCTTCGAGAATATCTGTCGGCGCATAGGCATCCGACTGTCTGGCATGGCGGATGGCCGCGATTTCCAAGACCCCACTCCGGTGTCGGACCGTCATGATGTACGGCTTTACCACAAAGCGCCTCGTATCCGGAATCAGGCCGGCAGGACCGCTTTTCGGATATTCGGCCAAGGTCTGGCGTGCCGTGCGCATCCGGGCGGCGATCTTCTCGGCTGCGGCAGGGTTTCGTTCGGCGATGTAGGCGATCTCAGCCAGATACCACGCTCGCGCTTCGGGCGTCATCCGGGCGAGGCGGCGAACCATCAGCCAGCCTTCCTGACGGCGTGCCTCGCTTTCGCTTGGGCGATGAGTTCATCGGCCTCATCCATGACGTGGTCGAAATCGACGCCGTCTCCCCGCTCGAGGGAAGCAAGGCCTTCAGCCTCCTGCAGAATATCCGCGCCTTCGTCTTCCAGATACTGCCGAAAGGCCCGGAGCATCACCCAGGTCCGGTCTCGTTCCAAAGCGTCGGCGATTTTCGCGAACGCTTCGTTCATCTCAACCGGGAGCCGGATGGAAACCTGTATCTTTCCTGAACTCTCGTCCATGGCAGCATATCCTCGAATGTCATTGGGATACACCGTATCCCAATGACATTTAGGCGTCCAATGCCCCTTGGCCAGGGAGGGCTCAAGTCGGTTGGCGGCTACGCGGTGTCGCGCGCCATGAAGCGTTCGAGCCAGTGGATGTCGTAATTGCCGTTGATGAAATCCGGCTCTTCCAGCAGGCGCAGATGCAGCGGGATGTTGGTCTCGATGCCGGCGATGACATATTCCTGTAGCGCGCGGCGCAGGCGGCGGACGCATTCGTCGCGGGTGCGGCCATGGACGATCAGCTTGGCGACCAGGCTGTCGTACTGGCTGGGCACCGTATAGCCCTGATAGAGATGCGAATCGACGCGCACGCCATAGCCGCCGGGGGCGTGATAGGCCGTGACCTTGCCGGGCGAGGGCATGAAGGTCACCGGATTCTCGGCATTGATCCGGCATTCGATCGCATGGCCGAACAGCTTCACTTGGCTCTGGTCGATCTCCAGCAACCCGCCGGCGGCGATGCGGATCTGCTCCTGCACCAGGTCGATGCCGCTGATCAGCTCCGACACCGGATGCTCGACCTGGATGCGGGTGTTCATCTCGATGAAGGCGAACTGGTTGTCCTGGTACAGGAATTCCAGCGTGCCGACGCCGCGGTATTTCAGCTTCTGCATCGCGTTGATGGCGACGGTGCCGATCTGCGCCCGCGCCTCGGCGCTGAGGATGGGCGAGGGCGCCTCTTCCAGGATCTTCTGATGCGAGCGCTGCAGCGAGCAGTCGCGCTCGCCCAGATGGATCGCGTTGCCCCGGCCGTCGCCCAGCACCTGCACCTCGATATGGCGCGGCGTGTTCAGGTATTTCTCGAAATAGACTTCGTCATTGTTGAAGAACGCCTTGGCCTCGGCCTGGGCCAGGGGGATCTGCTGGCGCAATTCCTCGGAGCTGCGCGCGACCTTCATGCCACGCCCGCCGCCGCCGCCGGACGCCTTGACCAGCACCGGATAGCCGACTTCCTCGGCGCGCTTCACTGCGGCCTCGATGTCGCCGATGGCGCCGTCGGAGCCGGGCACGGTCGGGATGCCCAGGTCGGTCGCCGCCCGCTTGGCGATGACCTTGTCGCCCATCATGCGGATATGCTCGGGCGTCGGCCCGATGAAGGTCAGCCCATGTTCCTCGACCATCGCGGCGAAATCGGCGTTTTCGCTGAGGAAGCCCAGGCCTGGGTGGATCGCGTCCGCGCCGGTGATCGAGGCCGCGGTCAGGATCGCCGGGATGTTGAGATAGCTGTCGCGCACCGACGGCGGGCCGATACAGACGCTTTCGTCGGCCAGGCGGACATGCATGGCCGAGGCGTCGGCGGTCGAATGGACCGCGACCGTGTGAATGCCCATCTCGCGGCAGGCCCGCAGCACGCGGAGCGCGATTTCTCCACGATTGGCGATCAGCACCTTTTCGATCATGGGATGCGGATGCCTATTCCAGAACCAGGACGACCTGGCCGAACTCGACCGGGTTGCCGTCCGACACCAGGATGCGGGCGACCTTGCCGGCCTTGGGCGCGCGGATCTGGTTCATCACCTTCATCGCCTCGATGATCAGCAGCGGCTGACCGACCGAGACGGTGTCGCCGACGCGCACGAAGGCGGGCTGGCCCGGCTGGGCCGACATGTAGGCGGTGCCGACCATGGGCGATTTCACCGCGCCCGGATGGCTGGCGAATTCCAGATCCGGATGGGTCGCCGGATGCGGCTCGACCGGGATGGCCGGGCCGGCCGACGGGCCGGGGCCCGAAGCATAGGCGGTGACCGGCGCGGGCGCGCGCGTCACCCGGATGCGATGCTCGCCCCAGGCATATTCGATCTCGGTCAGGCGGGCCTCGTCGAGCAGGGTGGCCAGCTTGCGGACGAGCTCGCCATCGACGGTGAATTCAGTCGGTTTGGTCATGATGTTCCGAGTGTCAGGAATCGGCGATCAGCAGACGGGCCATCGCATCGAGCGCCAGCTCGTAGCCATGGCCGCCCAGGCCGACAATGACGCCCCGCGCGACGCGCGAGACGTAGGAGTGATGGCGGAATTCCTCCCGCCGGTGAATGTTCGACATATGGACTTCGACGATCGGCAGGTCGCTTGCCGACAGCGCATCCATCAGCGCGATCGAGGTATGGCTGTAGCCGCCGGCATTGATGACGATGCCGTCGGCGCTGTCCCGCGCCTCATGGATCCAGTCGATCAGCTGGCCTTCGCTGTTGCTCTGGCGGAATTCCACGTCCAGCTCCAGCACGGCGGCCCGCTCCAGGCACGCCTCCTCGATGTCGGCCAGGGTTTCCCGGCCGTAGATCGCGGGCTCGCGGATACCCAGCAGATTGAGGTTCGGGCCATTCAGCACCAGGATCGTCTGTCGCGCCAATTCGCTCATGTCCAAGGATCAACGAGATCGCGGTTTATAGCACGAGAGGCCCGGTGGGCAAGCTGCACGCGTGACGGTGCGAGGAAAGCTATGGCTCAGGACGGCGATGCCGGCGGATCGGCGGCGGGCGGGACGACGGTGAAATAGATCATTTTCTCGGCGTTCGCGACGTAGAACCGCAGGTGCTGCAGCACATCCATCCCGATAATGATCTGTGGCCCCCAGTCGTCCATGCCGAAAATGTCGCTGAAGGCATTCGCCGAATATTGGGGCAGAAGATTGACCACCGCATGGCGGATTCGCACGTGTCCGAACTCAAGCGAGTCGAACGTATATTGGGCGCCGTCGATGAGCTTTCCGTCGCCGGTCATCGTTGGATGGGGGAGGGCGTAGACACCGGGACTTCCGGTCGTCAGCCCAAATAAATCGGAGGCGGTCGTCCAGCGCATCGAGGTATGGCTGTTGCCCGTGTCGATGATGCCGCGGAGCGGCCGGCCGTTCACTTGGACGGTAACCTGGATCAGATGTTGCTGGGACAGGGCAAACGGGATCGTGCTGTATTCGGTATCCCAATAGACGACCTGACCGCGGCAATGCTCCTGGGAATAGAGATTGAGCTTCTTGCCCTGCGGATCGATTTCGAAGTCGAATTGATCAAGCACATCAAGGCCCAGCAATCCATCAAACGCGTTTTGATAAAGCGGCTTCTCCGGATCGGAGACCTTCGCCATGAGGGCATCGACTCGCGTATGATCAAGCAGCATCGGCAGTAGGAAAAGGACCGAGACATCCACCTCGCCGCCGATCCCGACGGCGCGGCCCGTCGCACGAGGCAGCTTCAGGCCGGCGGCCAATGCCGCCTTGCCCTCGATCATGGTGGACTCCGCACCGGTATCTACCAGCATTCGAAACGGCCGGCCGCCGATGCCGGCTTGAATGAGGCCGGTTCCAAGCGGACCCATCGTCACCATTGGCAGGCTCGCACGCTGCTTTAGATTGCAGGTTTCGGCGGCGGCGGCCTTGCCGGCGTTCGCTTCAAGACCAATCAAACCCACGGCGGCCATGACCGCCAGGCTGCAAAAATATTTGAACATGCTTCCCGCCTTGAAGCCAGTGGTTTACCCACCGGCTTTCGTTTTAAGCCCCCACCGGCCGCTTGCCCTTGCGGCCGCCTTCCAGGAACGTCATGGCGCTTTTTTCCAGCAGGCGCACGACCCGGTCCAGATCGGCCCGGTCGGCCTCGCCCAGCGGCGACAGCAGCTGGTGCTCGATCTGGTGGGCGAAGGGCGCGATCTCGATGCGGATCGCAGCCCCCTTGGGCGACAGTTGGAGAATCGAGCGGCGGCGGTCCTGGGCGTCGGTCGCGCGCTCCAGCAATCCGGCGGCCAGCATGCGCTGGACCGCGCGGCTGACGCGGACCTTGTCCATCTCGGTCCGCTCGGCCGCCTCGTTGGCCGACATCGGCCCGAATCGGCCGACCACGGCGATCAATCGCCATTCGGGAATCGAGAGGCCGAACTTGCGCTGATAGATCCGCGCGATCGCGTTCGAGACCCGGTTCGACAGGATCGACAGGCGGTAGGGCAGGAAATCCTCGAGCACCAAAGGATCATGGTTCGGCGTTTCCGTATCGTCTTCTGCGATTTTATTTGGCATCGGTTTCATATGAAACTATCTTCTCGCCATGAAGGTCCACCCGACCCGCCCTTTTCCAAAAAGGGGCCGATCGGACAGGGTCGATAAATCAGACACTAAAATCCCGGGAGAAGCCATGACCGTCGCCACCGATCCCGCCGTTCCGGCCACCAGATTGGATCTCTGGGACAATCCGATGCAGACCGACGGCTTCGAGTTCGTCGAATATGCGGCGCCCGATCCGGTGGCGCTGGGCCAGCTGTTCGAACAGATGGGCTTCGTCAAGGTCGCGCGCCATCGCTCCAAGGACGTGGCGCTCTATCGCCAGGGCGACGTGAACTTCGTGGTCAATGGCGAGAAGGACAGCTTCGCCCAGGCCTTCGCCAAGCTGCACGGACCGTGCGCCTGCGCCATGGCGTTCCGGGTCGCCGACGCCGGTGCCGCCTACAAGCGTGCGCTGGAGCTGGGCGCCAAGCCGGTCGCCAGCCGGATCGGCGCGATGGAGCTGCAGATTCCGGCGATCGAAGGCATCGGCGGCAGCCTGCTGTATCTGGTCGACCGCTATGGTCCCAAGGGCTCGATCTACGACGTCGATTTCGTCGCGATCGAGGGCGTCGACCAGCATCCGCCGGGCGTCGGCCTGACCTATATCGACCATCTGACCCATAACGTGCATCGCGGCCGCATGACGCAATGGGCGGATTATTACACCAAGCTCTTCGGCTTCCGCGAAGTCCGCTATTTCGATATCGAAGGCAAGCTGACCGGCCTCAAGTCCAAGGCCATGACCAGCCCGTGCGGCAAGATCCGTATTCCGATCAACGAAAGCTCGGACGACAAGAGCCAGATCGCGGAATATCTCGAGGCCTATCACGGCGAGGGCATCCAGCATATCGCGCTGGGCACCAACATGATCTACGACACGGTCGAGGCGCTGAAGGCGCGCGCGATCCCGTTCCAGAGCGTGCCCGACACTTATTTCGAGCTGATCGACACGCGCCTGCCCGGCCATGGCGAGGACCTGCCGCGCCTGTTCAAGAACAACATTCTGGTCGATGGCGCGCCGGGTTCGGAAAACGGCGAAGGCGGCCGGCTGCTGCTGCAGATCTTCACCCAGGAGGTGATCGGGCCGATCTTCTTCGAGATCATCCAGCGCAAGGGCGACGAGGGCTTCGGCGAAGGCAACTTCAAGGCTTTGTTCGAATCGATGGAGCTCGATCAGATCCGCCGCGGCACGCTCAAGGACGAATAACCCCGGTCGGCGGCGACCTCGTCCAGGATCCAGGTGCGGAAGGCCTGGATCTTGGCGAGGTGCTGGCGCGATTTCGGATAGACCAGGAAATAATGCCGGGGCGACACCAGCATCTGCGAGAATGGTTGGACCAGCCGGCCGGTGGCCAGATCCTCGGCGAAGAATTGCGGGTTGAGCAGGGCCACGCCATGGCCGTCGGCCGCGGCACGCCCCATGATCTGCTGATTGTCGAGTCGCGTGCCCCGGGCGACGCCGGGCGGTACCTCATGGCCGGCGGCCGCGAACCAAGCTTCCCACGATTCGTCGTCCTCGCGGAAGAGCGGCAGCTTTAGGAGGTCGGGCGGGCTTTCGACGCCGCCCATGCTGGCCAGCAAACCCGGGCTCGCCATCGGCGAGACCATGAGCGGCATCAGCCGTTCCGCCACCAGGCCCGGCCATTCGCCCAACCCGACGCGGATGGCGATATCGACCTCCTCGGCGACCAGATCGATCATGCGGATCGAGGTGTCGAGCCAGACGCTCCATTTCGAATCCGCCCGCTCGAACCGGCCCAGGCGCGGCACCAGCCAATTGGCGGCGAAGGTATGCAACGCGGTGATCTTCAACACGCAATCCTCTTCCGCCCGCGCGGCGGCGAAGGCATCGGACAGCCGGCCCAGCGCGTCGCTGACTGGGCCGGCCAGACGCAGGCCGGTCTCGGTCAGCGCCAATTTCCGGGTCAGGCGCCGGAACAGCGGCGTGCCGACCCGATCCTCCAACTGCTTGATCTGATAGCTGACCGCCGCCTGGGTCATGCCCAGTTCCGCCGCCGCGCGCGTGAAGCTCAAGTGGCGCGCCGCCGCCTCGAACACCCGGATCGCGGCCAGGGGCGGCAGGCGGAGCGCTGCGGGTTTATCCATCAAATCTCCTTATCCATAGGCTCGTGAGAACTGGTTTGTTCGAAGCGCTGTGCTGACCGAATATATCAGTATGGTTTATGGATATCGAGGAGGATACGATGGCGGAAATCGTAAGGATATGCGGGGTCCGTACGGCGGAACCGGTTTCGTTCGTCGGCTGGCTGATGCAGCATCTGCGCCGGCGTCCCGGCCGGCTCGGCAATGCCGACGAACTGCCCGACCGGATGCGGCGCGACATGGGGCTGGCACCGGCCGATGCCGCGCCGCGGCACTATCGGGACTATTTGACGTCCCGGGGCTGGTGAGCGGAGGGCAAGGCCGCCGCGATCCGGCGCAGTTCCGCGCCGAAGCCCTCGGCCGCCTTGGACAGCGGGCGCAGCCGGTCGCGCACGATCGACAGGTCGAACCATTTCTCCGGCTGGAACGGCCGCACGGTCAGGCTCGGGAAAATGCCGCCGGTGACGCTGAACTCATCGACCAGCGCCACGCCGGCGCCGGCCTGGACCATGGCGCAGGCGGTATGGCCGAAGCGGACCTCGATCGCGATGTCGCGCGGCACGCGTTCGCTGGCGAAGGCCTGATCGATCAATTGGCCCTGCGGCGTGTCGCGGTCGTAGGAGATCAGCGGGTGGCCGGCGATGTCGGCCGGCGTCACGACCGACTTCGCCGCGAGCGCATGTCCCGCCGGCAGCACGCAGACCAGGCGCCCCCGGCACAGCGTCTCGACATGCAGGTTCGGGTGATCGCTCGGAAACATCGACAGGCCCAGGTCGGCCTGGTGAGTCAGCACGCGCTCCAGCAGCGCCGCCTGCGGCAGGATCTCCAGCCCGACGCGCAGGCCGGGCCGTTCGGCCCGAAACGCGGTGATCGCGTTCGGCACCAGGGTCAGGCCCAGGCTGGGACTGCATACCAGCCGCAGCCGCCCGCTCCGGCTCAGCGCCAGATCCTGCGCCATGTCATGGACCAGGCGGATGCCCAGATAGGCCTTCTCGACCTCCTCGTACAGCGTCAGCGCCTCGGCGGTCGGATAGAGCCGGCCCTTGATGCGCTCGAACAGCTTGATGCCCAGGCGATCCTCGGTATGGCGCATCAGGCGGCTGACGTTCGGCTGGGACACGCCCAGAAACCGCGCGGCGTCGCTGATGCCGCCGGTCAGCATGATCGCCCGGAAGATCTCGATCTGGCGCAGGTTCATGGGGAGATCCATCTCATAACAGAATGTTATGGGTGAGCATAAACTACGTATGCGATGTTCGGTATCTTCGCGGGCTATCATCCTCCCAATCAGCGGGCTCGAATCCGCGTTCCGGGAGAGATGCCGACATGCTGCGTTCGATCGCCACCGTCTCGCTCAGCGGCACCCTGCCGGAAAAGCTCGAGGCCGCGGCCGCGGCGCGGTTCGACGGTGTCGAGATCTTCGAAAACGATCTGGTCTATTTCGACGGTTCGCCGCGCGCGGTGCGCCAAATGGCGGCGGACCTGGGCCTCGCCATCATGCTGTTCCAGCCGTTCCGGGATTTCGAGGGCGCGCCGCGCGATCGCCTGGCGCGCAATCTGGATCGGGCCGAGCGCAAGTTCGACCTGATGGCGGAATTGGGTGCGCCGGCCGTGCTGGTCTGCTCGAATGTGGCGGCCGACGCGATCGGCGACGAGGCGGTGCTGATCGATGATCTCAGCCAGCTGGCCGAGCGGGCGGCGCGGCGCGGTCTCAAGGTCGGGTTCGAGGCGCTCGCCTGGGGCCGCCATGTCCGCTCGTGGCATCAGGCTTGGCGCATCGTCCAAAAGGTCGATCATCCGAGCCTCGGCCTGATCCTCGATAGTTTCCATACGCTGGCCCTGTCGGACGATCTGACCGGGCTCGACCAGGTGCCGCCGGACAAGATCACTTTCATCCAGATCGCCGATGCGCCGATCCTGGCGATGGACGTGCTGGAATGGAGCCGGCACTACCGCTGCTTTCCGGGGCAGGGCGCGTTCGACCTGGCGGCCTTTCTGGCGCCGATCGTCGCTGGCGGCTATCGCGGCCCGATCTCGCTCGAAATCTTCAACGACGGTTTCCGCGCCGCACCGCCCCGGCCGACGGCGGCCGACGGCATGCGCGGGCTGCTGCATCTGGAAGAGATCACCGCGGCGCAGTTGAAGGCGCATCCGGCATCGGCGCCCGAGAAGCAGCGCGCGGCCTTGTTCCATCCGCCGCCGGCCAGCCGCTACGGCGGGTTCGAATTCCTGGAATTCGCCGTCGACGAAACTTCGGGTCCCACGCTCGCGGCCTGGCTCGGGATCCTGGGTTTCACGCTCGCCGGCCGCCATCGCTCCAAGGATGTGACGCTCTATCGCCAGGGCGGCATCAACCTGATTCTGAACAGCGAGCCGGACTCGTTCGCGCACGCCTATTTCCTGATGCACGGGCCGTCGGTCTGCGCTATGGCGCTGACGGTCGACGACCTGCCGGCGGCGCTCGACCGGGCGCTGCTGTATCATTGCCAGCCCTATGCCGGCGGCGTCGGTCCGAACGAGAGCGTGATCCCCGCGATCTGCGCGCCCGACGGCAGCCTGATCTATTTCGTCGAGGCGGCGGCCGCGCCCCGGATCTACGAGACCGATTTCATTCCGACCGCAGACGCGCCGGCCGGTCCGGCGCATCTGACCCGCATCGATCACGTCTCGATCGGTCTGCCCGACGGGCAGTTCGATCGCTGGCTGCTGTTCTACAAGACCGCGCTGGGCTTCGTCGCCGACGACACCCATGTCGTACCCGACCCCTACGGCCTGGTCCGCAGCCGCGCGCTGCACTCGATCGGCGACGGGGTGCGCATCCCACTCAACATTTCCGAAAGCCGCAATACCGCGCTGGCCCGCTCGGTCTCGTCCTATGGCGGCGCCGGGGTGCAGCATATCGCCTGCGCCACCGACGATATCCGCGCCACGGTCGCGGCGCTGCGCGCGCGCGGCATGCGCTTCCTCGCCATCCCGCGCAACTACTACGACGACCTCGCCGCCAAGTTCGGCCTGTCGGATGATTTCCTCGACGGGCTGGCGGCGCAGGACATCCTGTACGACCGCGATGCCGACGGCGGGGAATTCCTGCAGGCCTATTCCCGGGCGTTCGAGGAGCGCTTCGTGGTCGAGATCGTCGAGCGGCACGGCTATCGCCAATATGGCGCGGCGAACGCGCCGGTCCGGCTCGCGGCCCAGGCGGCGACGGCCGGCCGCTCGCCCTATAGCTTCGAGGAACTGGAAGGCTGACATGACCAAATTCGCCCGCCGCCCCGCGGTGCTGGTCGGCCTGATCGGCCAGGACATCCAAGGCTCGCGCAGTCCGGAGCTGCATATGCGGGAGGGTGAGGCCCAGGATCTGCGCCTGATCTATCGTCTGATCGATCTGACCCACCTCGGCGTCGGGCCGGACGCGCTGTCGGAACTGCTGACGGCGGCCGAGCGCATGGGCTTCACCGGTCTCAACATCACGCATCCCTGCAAGCAACTGGTGATCGCGCACCTGGACGAATTGTCCGACGATGCGCGCGCGCTGGGCGCCGTCAACACCGTGCTGTTCAAGGACGGCAAGCGCATCGGCCATAATACCGACTGGTCGGGCTTCGCCGAGCCGTTCCGCCGCAAGATGGCCGATGTCGCGCGCGACCGGGTCGTGCAGATCGGTGCCGGCGGGGCCGGGGCGGCCGTCGCCCATGCGGCAATGGTGCTGGGCGTCAAGCAACTGACCATCATCGACATCGACCCCGAGCGGGCCCAGCGCGTCGCGGACAATCTCAGCCGCCATTTCGGCCCGGGCCGCGCGCGGATCGGTCTCGATGTCGCTGCCGCCGTCGCCGACGCCGACGGCATCATCAACGCGACGCCGATCGGCATGGACGGACATCCCGGCATGCCGCTGCCGGCCCAGCTGCTGCGACCCGAGCTGTGGGTCGCCGAGGTGATCTATTTTCCGCTGGAGACCGAGCTGCTGCGCCGGGCGCGCGCGCTCGGGTGCCGCACCATCGACGGCGGCGGCATGGCGGTGTTCCAGGCGGTCGCCGCCTTCCGGCTGTTCACTGGGCTCGAACCGGACAGCGACAGGATGATCGCCCATTTCACGTCGATGGGCGCCTGAACGATCAAAAAATAAAAGGGGGGAACACCATGGAGATCACGAACGATACCGCCGCCCGCGCTACCGCGCTGGCGCCACCGATCGCCGCCAGCCGCGCCCGCTGGGGCATCCTGGCCCTGCTGGCGGTCGGGACCATGATCAATTATCTCGACCGTACCGTGCTGGGCATCGCGGCGCCGAGCATGACCAAGGAACTCGGCATCGATGCCGCGACCATGGGGCTGGTGTTCTCGGCCTTCTCCTGGACCTACGCCGCGGCCCAGATTCCGGGCGGCATCTTCCTCGACCGATTCGGTTCCAAGCGGACCTATTTCCTGTCGGTCGTGTTCTGGTCGGCCTTTACCCTGCTGCAGGGCTTCGCCGGCGGATTGACCTCGCTCTTGACCTTCCGCTTCGGCCTCGGCGTGTCCGAGGCGCCGTGCTTTCCGACCAACAGCCGCATCGTCGGCACCTGGTTCCCGCAGCAAGAGCGGGCGCGGGCGACCGGGACCTACACGGTCGGCGAGTATGTCGGCTTGGCCTTTCTCAGCCCGCTGCTGTTCTGGCTGCTGGCCAGCTACGGCTGGCGCTCGCTGTTCATCGTGGTCGGTGTCGTCGGCCTGCTGTTCGGCGCGGTCTGGTGGCTGCGCTATCGCGAGCCGCAGGACAGCCGGACCGTCAATCGGGAAGAGCTGGATTATATTGCCGCCGGCGGCGGTCTGGCGACGCCGGCGGCGGCTTCGCCTGGTCCAAGATCGGTACGCTCTTGAAGCAGCGTCAGATGATCGGCGCCTGCCTCGGCCAGTTCGCCGGCAATTCGACCCTGGTGTTCTTTCTGACCTGGTTTCCGACCTACCTGGCGACGGAGCGGCATATGGGTTGGCTCAAGGTCGGATTCTTCGCGGTCATGCCCTTCATCGCCGCCTCGATTGGCGTGATGCTGGGCGGCATCGTGTCCGACTGGCTGCTGCGCCGGACCGGCTCGGCCAATATTGCGCGCAAGGGCCCGATCATCGCCGGCCTGCTGCTCGCCTCGACCATCATCACCGCGAATTACGTCGAGGGTGATGCGGCCGTCATCGCCATCCTGTCGATCGCCTTCTTCGGCCAGGGCATGGTCGGGCTCGGCTGGACGCTGATCTCGGACATCGCGCCGCGCAACTACATGGGCCTGACCGGCGGCGTGTTTAATCTGATGGCGAACCTGGCCGGCATCGTCACACCTCTGGTCATCGGCTTCATCGTCAGTTCGACCGGGTCGTTCGTCGATGCGCTGCTGTTCGTCGGCGGCGTGGCCCTGGTCGGCGCGCTGTCCTACATCTTCATCCTGGGCGACGTGAAGCGGATCGAGATGGCCTGACCTGGCCGCTTGATGAGGCCGCTTGACGATGGCGGCGGCCGGCGCCACGGTGCCGGCCGTCTCCATCGGCGAGGGTCTCATGAAGCTGCACGGCTACTACCGCTCTTCGGCGTCGTTCCGCGTGCGGATCGCCCTCAACCTCAAGGGCATCGGCTATCAGGATGCGTTCCATCACCTGCGCCGGGACGAGCAGCGGGCGCCCGACTACCTGAAGCTCAATCCGCAGGGGCTCGTGCCGACGCTGGAGGATGACGGCGAACTGCTGCTGCAATCCATGGCGATCGTCGAATATCTGGACGAGACCCATCCGTTCCCGCCGCTGCTGCCGGGCCATCCGGGCGACCGCGCGCGGGTCAGGGCGATCGCCCAGATGATCAGTTGCGACATCCATCCGGTCGATAACCTGCGCATCCTGCGCTATCTGCGCACCGAGCTGGGCCAGGATGAGGCCGCGGTGCAGCGCTGGTACAATCATTGGATCGCCGAGGGCTTCCAGGCGCTGGAAACTTTCCTCGGCGGGTCGGACCAGACCGGGCGCTTCTGCCACGGCGACGAGCCGAGCCTGGCCGACATCTGCCTGGTGCCGCAGGTCGTCAATTCGCAGAATTTCAAGCTCGACCTGACGCCCTATCCGACCATCCGGCGCATCCACGAGGCCTGCCTGGCCCTGGCCGCGTTCGAGCGCGCGCTGCCGAAGAACCAGGCCGACGCGGAGTAGGGGGCCTCCTCTCTGAGTAGATTCCGAAGCTCTTCGGGTCTCGCGTCGAATGTCATGGTTAGCGGTCCCAGCCCGTTGCCCAGGATCAGGAGACTTGCCATGACCAGCGCCCCCGCCGAACCGAAGACACGGCCCACGCCCGCGGCGCTCGGCGCCGGCTTTGACCAGCAGGCCCTGTTCGCGAAACCCTTCGCCGGCGACGGAGAGGCCGCGGTAACCGGCCTGCAGAATCTGATGCAGGCCTATCAGGCGATGGCGCGCCGCAATGGCGAGAAGCTGACCGCATCGATGCAGGCGCTCGCCGCGGTGAAGACGCCGACCGAGTTCGTCGAGCTTCAGCGCAAATTGCTGACCGAGAGCGTTGCTGCGGCGGTCAGCGACAGCGCGGCCATCGGCAAGCTCACTGCCGCCGCGTTTACCGCCGCCTTCGAACCGATGCGCAAGCAGATCGAACAGCTCCAGGGTGGCCTCAAGCCTTAGGCGCCTCCCATGGCGTGGCGGTTGATGTGGCTGCCCGACGACGTCGAGACGAAGTCGTTGATCGGGTCGCCGGTCTCATTCCTATCCGATGAAGCGATGGCCGACGCGGAGATGCGGACGTTGATCCGTCAGTTGAGGGCGGAAGGGATCAACTGCATCAGCGTCGCCGGGACGGGCGTGGGCCAGATCCTGCGCGGATCCGAACTGAGCCAATGGCTCGATCGGGTGGAGATCAAGAGCGATAAAGCGGCAAGGCGCAGACGCAGAATTGCCCTCTGCGTAGATTCCGAACCTGCTGGCGGGCACCCGGCATCCCCATCTCTTGTGCCGTGCGATCACGGTTTCCCGCGATCGTCGGACGCGGTGGGGGAACATTTCATGCCGAAAGTGCTGATTGCCGAAGACGACCTGATGATCGCCGATATGGCCGAGGAAGTGCTGCTGGGCCATGGCTACGAAGTGTGCGGCATCGCCCGCACTGTCGCCGACGCCGTGGCACTCGGCCTGCGCCACAAGCCGGACTTCGCTCTCATCGATCTCCGGCTCGCCGATGGCGAGTTCGGCACCGAGATTGCGGCTCAGTTGAAGGGCATCGGCCTCGGCGTGCTCTATGCCACCGGCAATATGTCCCAGGTCGTTCTGACCGCCGCCAACGGCCATGCCTGCCTGGCCAAGCCGTATCGCGGCGCCGATCTGCTGCGGGGCCTCAAGATCGTCTCCGACATCGTCGCGACCGGCGCGGCGGTGCCGCCGTTTCCGCGCGGCTTCCAGGTGCTGCGGTCCGAGCCGGCAAGCGTCGGGGAATTTCCATATGGATGATTCTGCCGCGCGCGTGCGTAAGCTGCTGCGCCAGCAGGCCGCGATCGCCGGCTTCGGCAGCTTCGCGTTGCGCCAAGGCGATCTGCTGAAGGTTCTGACCGAAGCGGCCCGGGTCTGCGCCGAAGGGCTGAGCGTGCCGTTCTGCAAAGTGTGCCGGTATCGCAGCGTGGAGAACGATCTGCTGATCGAAGCCGGCTATGGCTGGCAGCCCGGCGTCGTCGGGCACGTCGTCTCGCGCGCCGATGACAGCTCGCCCCAGGGGCGGGCCTTCATCACCGGCGAGCCGTCGATCTGCAACGATCTGCGCAAGGACAACGAGTTCGAGTTGCCGCCGTTCTATGCCGCCCACGGCATCGTCTCGACTATCGACGTCGTCATCAAAGGCAGCGACCAGCCCTATGGCGTGCTGGAGATCGACAGCGACGAACAGCAGGACTACGACCAGCACGACGTCGATTTTCTCACCGGCTTCGCCAATGTGCTGGCGGAGGCCGTCGCCACATCGGTACGCGTCGCCCTCCTGGAGACCACGGTCGAGCGGACGAAGGATCTGGTCGAAGAGAAGGATCGCTTGCTGGAGCAGAAGAAAGTCCTGGCGGAAGAGCTGCAGCATCGCGTGCGCAACAATCTGCAGCTCGTCTACGGCATGCTGAGCCGGCTGGTGGACGATACGGCCGACAAGGCCGGCCAACGGGGCATCAAGGCGGTGGCACGCCGGGTTTCCACATTGGCCCAGGTCTATGACCATCTGCTCGGTACCGAGATGACCCGGACGACCGATTTCGGCGGCTATCTGAAATCCCTCTGTCTCAACTTGTCGGAAATTCACAGCGGCGAGCCCGGCGCCGACGTCACGCTGACCTGCGAGAGCGATGCGCTCATGCTCGATCTCGATGTGGTGACCGCGCTCGGCATCATCGTCGCCGAACTGGTCACCAACAGCTACGACCATGCCTTTCCCGGCGGTATCGGGGCGATCACCGTCTCAGCTTTCCGGGCGGCCGGGGAGACAGACGGTGCCATCCTGGTCATTCGCGACGATGGGGTCGGCTTCCCGGCCCAGGTCGAGAGCAAACGGCATGGCCTGGGCCTCGTCCGCCGCTTGATCGAGCAGGTTCGGGGGACCGTGACGCTCGACTCGAACCATGGCGCGGTTTGGACGATCAGGCTGCCGACCGCGTTCGCGCCCAGCCCGCGGCAAGCGGATGCCGACCGCTCCACCGCCTTAGCCTAATCGAAGCTCAGCAAGGTCGGCGCCTTGTGCATAATCTCGCCCAGAATCTCGCGGGCGGTTTCCAGGTCGCCTTGCAGGTCGGGCGAGATCGCGCCGCGGTGGATCTCGGAGCTGATCCGGCGCTCGGCGCTTTTCAGCGAGCGGAGCTCCTGGGTGAAGCATTCCCGGATGCCGAGCGACAGGTTCGGGATGGCCGAGAGCGCGAAGAAGAAATCGAGCGCCGAGCGGATGCTGAGCGCCAGAATCTGGCGCTCGCGCTGCAGCAGGATCTGCCGGGTGCGCTCGGCCACGGCCTCCGACTGCTGGGTTATCGCATTGCGGATCACCAGCACGATCGCCTCATATTCGTCGAGGCTGGCGCGATAGTCGTAATAGGGCGCCAGCGCGCGCACCCGGACGCCGGCGCGGGCCGCCTCGGCCGCGGCGGTCACCGTGGCCAGCGTGCGGTCAAGCGCGCCCAACAGGTCTTTCAGCTTCCGTTCAGCGGCTTGGGACATCGGTCGGTCGCAGTGGTCAGCCTTTGCGCGCCGTCGCGACGGCGTCCTGGAAATCCTTCAGCTCGACCGCGCCCGGCAGCAGGGCGTCGCCGATGACGAAGGCCGGCGTGCCGCTGACATTGAGCTGCTTCGCCAGATCGTAATTCTGCTTCAGGATCGCGTCGATGTCGGCGCCGTCGGCTTCCTTCCTGATCTGGGCCGGGTCGAGCCCGATCGCCTTCACGACCTCGAGCGTCTGGGCGTCATCGACCTTGGTCTTGAGCGCGAACATCGCCTGATGGAATTCGGCGTATTTGCCATGCTTCTTGACGGCCAGCGCGATGCGCGAGGCGAACACCGATTCCTTGCCCAGGATCGGAAACTCCTTCATGACCAGCCGGACCTTGGCGTCCTGGCCGATCAGCGTCTGCAGCGTCGGCGCCGTCAGCTTGCAATAGGGGCAGCGGTAGTCGAAGAACTCGACGATGGTCACGTCGCCCTTGGGGTTGCCCAGCACGGGCGAGGTCGGATCCTGCTCCAGCTCTTCGCGATGGGATTGCAGCGCCACCTTGGTCTGGGTCTGCTCGTCTTCCTTCATGCTCGCCTCGGCATGCTCGATCGCATCGATCAAGGCCTTGGGATTGTTCATGAAGTAATCATGGATCAACTTGTTGACCTGGTCGGTCTGGGCCTGGGTCAGCGCCTCGTCGGCCTGGCCGCGCCCCGGAAGGACAACCAGCGCCAGGAGCGGCAGCAACAACAGCAGCGAGCGGCGAAACGACATGTAGCGGATCTCGATCTGGCGCCAAAAAGAAGCGTTACCTTAGGCACCGCCGCCCGGTGGCGGCAACCCCCAAGGCCGGGTGGCGACGATCGGGCCGTCGATGGCTCAATCGCCGTCGTTTTCCCGATCGGCTTTGGATTGGCGCCGGATGTCGTCGGCGCGAAGCCAGCCGGCCGAACCGCGCGGCAGCAGCTGGGCGGCGCGGGTCGCGTGCATGGCGGCGCCGCGGCGGTCGCCGATCAATTGTGCCTCCTCGGCTAAGGCCAGGGCGGCATTGCCGATATTGCCGTTGCGGCCCTCGGCGATGCCCAGCTCGTGCCAGCCGTCGGCGTTGGTCGCGTCGACGCGGGTCGCCTCGCGCAGCAGGACCATCGCGTCGGCCGCCAGGGCCTTGTCGCCCTCGACCTCCAATTCCGAGGCCGCGAGCTCGACCTTCAGCAGCGGTTCCTTGGGCAATAATGCCGCAGCCTTCTTGTAGGGACCGACCGAGTCGCGGACATGGCCGCTCTCGAACAGGATCTGACCCTTCAGCTCCTGGAAATACGGATCGTCCGGCCGTTCCTTGATCAGGCTGTCCATTTCGCTCATCGCCTTGTCGTGCATCGGCACCCGGTGATAGGCGATGGCGCGGGCGTAGCGGGCGTAAAGGCTGGTGTCGGTTTCGGGATAGAGCTGCATCACCTGGCCCGGCGGCAGCAGAAAGCCGCGCAGCTTCGCCACCATGCGCTTGTGCATCTCGTCGAAGCCGGGCGGATCCGGCGCGTCGGAGCTTTTGGCGTGGGCGACATGGTCGGCGACGAAATCGACGCGGGAGCTGGTCAACGGATGGGTGCGCAGATAAGGGTCCTGGTTTGCGGGCAGCAGGAATTCTTCTTTTTCAAGGATCTGGAAGAATTCCAGCAGGCCGCGGGCCGACTGGTTGGTCCGGTCGAGGAATCCCACGCCGGCCTGGTCGGCCCGTTCTTCCTGGCCGATCGAGTAGGCGAACAGCGAGCGCAGGCCCATGGACTGGCCGGCGGCCGCGGCGCCGGCGGCAACGGAACCGTCGCGCGCGATGACCGAGGCGGCCGCGCCCAGCACGAAGGCGATGATGCTTTCGGCCGTGGCATTGTCGAGCGCTTCCTGGCTGCGCGCCAGATGGCCGCCGGCCATATGGCCGGTTTCGTGCGCAATCACGCCGACGACTTGGTTCGCCCGTTGGCTCCGGAGCAAGAGCCCTGTATTGATGAACAGACGCTGCCCACCCGCCACGAAAGCATTGATCTGAGGGTCGTTCACCAAATAGATCTGAACGAAGTCGGCATCGAGCCCCGCGACGCGGAACAGGGGCGTGGCATAGGCACGGATCGTATTTTCGATCTCGGCATCACGAATCAGGCCCGGCGCTTCCTGTGCGGCGGCGGGGCGGCTGAACGCGATGCTCGCGATCAGGCTTAGAACGAGGACCCGGTAGAGAATGGCATTCAGCAAGAGCGGCATCCTTTCAACGTCGGCCAATATCGAGCCGATCGCCGGGCGTCGTCAATCCGCCGGGCGTCTCGGGCGGATCGCCGTCAGCGGCCTGCTGGCCCTGTCGCTCAGCGGCTGCAGCACGATCGGCGGCTGGTTTTCCGGCAATGGCGACAGCGGCGACGCGCCGAAGATCCAGACCCGCTATCTGGGCTCGGTCGCGGCCGATGAGCCGACCGCCGTCGGCGCCGGCGACTCGATCCTGCGCCAGAACGGCAATGCCGCCGATGCCGCCGCCGCGATGGCGCTGATGCTGACCGTCAGCCTGCCGTCCCGCGCCGGCCTGATGGGCGGCGGCGTCTGCCTGGTGCGCGATGCGGACAGCGCCGGGGTCGATGCGATCCAGTTCCTGCCGCAGGCCGTTCCGGGCAGCACCGTCGAGATTCCCGGCATGGTGCGCGGCATCGCCGCCCTGCAGGCACGCTACGGCCAGCTCGATTGGCGTCAGGTCGTCGTCGGTGTCGAGCGGATGGCCGGCAATGGCGTGCCGGTCTCGGCCCAGCTCACGGCCGATGCCGCCGCGGCCGGCGTCGCCTTGCCGCCGGGTGCGCAGCATGCCGAACCGGCCGCGGCCGGCGTGTTCAGCCAGCTGCGTCTCAACGGCGCCAGCGATTTCTATACGGGCGACGTGGCGCGGCAACTGATTGCCGACGGCATTCCGGCCCAGGCGCTGGCGTCCTATGCGCCGACCTGGCGTCCGGCGCTCCAGACCCCGTCGAACCATGACACGCTCTATTTCGCCCCGGTCGCCGGCGGCCTGGTGGCGGCGGGCGCCTATAACGCGTTGATGGCCAAGGAGGATGCGGCGGCCGATCCGGTCGCGCGCTTCCAGATCGCCCAGGCCGGCGCCGCGGCGACGTTCGGCGAACGGATGCGGGGTGCGGCACAGCCGGCCGATCAGGCGAGCGCCAGCACCGGCTTCGTCGTGGCCGATGCCAGCGGCCGCGTCGTCAGCTGCGCGCTGACCATGGGCGCGCTGTTCGGCACCCATCAGAAGCTGCCGACGCCGGCGCTCTATATGGCCGGCCAGATCGCCGGCAATCCCATCGCCCAGCTGGGCCTGGTGCCGGCCATCGCCTACAACGCCAACAGCAGCCAGGTGCTGGGCGCCTTTGCCGGCAGCGGCGGCACTGCGGCGCCGGCCGATCTGGCGGCCGTGGCGTTCAGCACCCTGCGCCTGAACCAGGGCGCCGTGGTGTCGGTCGCGGCCATGCGCCGGCCCGACGACACCGGTCCTTCGGCCGTGCCGGATCGCGTCGTGGCGCTCAATTGCCCGGACGGTCTGGTGCGCAACCCGAAGAGCTGTGCCATCGCCAAGGATCCGCGCGGCTGGGGCTTCTCCCAGACCGTCGATCTCGTGAAATAGCGATCTCGTGAAGTAACCATGGCGCTCAAGCTCGGCACCCGGGGGCAGATCCCGTCCTTCATCGTCATGGACGTCATGCGCGAGGCCAATCGGCTGGCGCAGGGCGGGGCCGACATCCTGCATCTGGAGGTCGGCCAGCCCGCGACCGGGGCGCCCGAAGGCGTGGTGGCGGAAGCCACCCGCCTGCTGCGCGCCTCGCCGCTGGGCTATACCGACGCGCTGGGGCTGCCGAGGTTGCGCGAGCGGATCGCCGGCCATTATGCCGACACCTACGGTGTCGCGGTCGATCCGGCCCGGGTCGCCGTGACCGTCGGCGCGTCCGGTGCGTTTCTGCTGGGTTTTCTGGCCGCGTTCAACGCCGGCGACCGGGTGGCGCTGGCCGCCCCGGGCTATCCGGCCTATCGCCATATCCTGACCGCGCTCGATATCGAGGCGGTCGAGCTGGAGGCGACCGAGGCGGACCGGTTCCAGCCGACGCCGGCCTTGCTCGACCAGGTCGAGGGCCGCATCGACGGGTTGATCGTGGCGAGCCCGTCCAACCCGACCGGCACCATGATGGCGTCGGACGATTTCGCGGAACTCGCGGGTTATTGCGCCCGGCGTGGCATCCGTCTGGTCTCCGACGAGATCTACCACGGCATCACCTATGGCCGGGCCGCGACCACCGCGGCCGAGGTGGCGCCCGACGCGCTGGTCATCAACAGCTTCTCGAAATATTTCTCGATGACCGGCTGGCGGCTCGGCTGGATGATCGTGCCGCCGGATCTGGTCCGCTCGGTCGAATGCCTGGCCCAGAACATGGTGATCTCGGCGCCGACCCTGTCCCAGGCGGCGGCGATCGCGGCGTTCGATTGCCATGACGAGCTGCAGGCCAACGTCCGGCGCTATGCCGCCAACCGGGAAGTGCTGCTGAACGAACTGCCCAAGGCCGGCTTTTCGCATTTCGCGCCGCCGGACGGGGCGTTCTACCTCTATGCCGATGTCGCGAACCTGACCAACGACAGCCTGGAATTCTGCCAGCGCATGCTGCACGAGACCGGGGTCGCGGCGGCCCCGGGCAAGGATTTCGACGGCGGCCGCGGTCATCGTTTCGTGCGGTTCTCGTTCGCCGGCTCGACCGAGACCATGGCGGCGGCGGCGAAGCGGCTTGCCGCCTGGCGGCGATGACCGGGGTCGATCCCCGCTACAAGGCGACGGTGATCGGCCATGCCGATCACCGTTTCTGCAGCCCGCTCTCGGTCGAGAAGGCGGCGCGCCTGATCGACCTGCTGGAACTGCATCCGGGCGCCCGCGTGCTCGATATCGGCTGCGGCAAGGCGGCCCTGCTGCTTGACATCCTGGAACGCTATCCGGACGCGACCGGCGTCGGCGTCGATCTGAACGCGGCCTTCCTGGACGAGGGCGAGGCGAATGCCCAGGACCGCGGCCTGGCCGACCGGGTCGCGCTCATCGACGAGGATGCGACCCTGCATCTGGCCAATGACGACGGCTTCGCGGCCGCCCTCTGCCTGGGCGCGAGCCACGCGCTGGGCGATTACGCCGGGCTGCTGGCGACCGCCTTCGCCGTGCTCGATCCCGGCGGGCTGCTGCTGGTCGGAGAAGGCTATTGGCGCCAGCAGCCGAACCGATCGTATCTGGCGGTGCTGGGCGCCGACGAAGAGGATATGACCGATCACGCCGGCAATGCCGACCGCGCGGTCCGGGCCGGGTTCCAGGTGCTCTATACCACCACGGCCAATCCCGACGAATGGGACGAGTACGAGGGGTTGTACTGCCGCGCCAAGCTGCGCTGGGCCGCGGCCAACCCGCGCGATCCGGACGCCGCCACCATCGCCGCCGATGCCCAGCGCTGGCACGATGCGTACCTGCGCTGGGGCCGGCAGACCCTGGGGTTCGGATACTACCTGTTGCGGCGGCCGTAGCGGCCCGGGATCATTCCTTCTTCGCTGGCGCCTTGTGGGCTTTGGCGTCGCGACTCGGGTATATGCCCTGGGTGGCGATGCAGGCGATCAGCGGTTGGCCCGATACCGTATTGATCGGCGGCACATTGGGCAGGGCGAAAGTCGTCTTGCCGTCGCCGCCATACAGCGTGCCGAGCAGCGAGAACAGCGCCGCATTCTGCTGGATCGGCAGCATCTGGCCGGTCGCGCGGAGGGTCCCTTGCGGGCAGAAACTGGTCGCGAGAAGCGTCACTTCGCCCAGATAGGCGTCTTCCCCGGCCAGTGCTTCGGCAGACGGGATCGCGAGCAGCGCAAGCGCTGCCGTCGTCAAATAAGCCAGCTTCATGAGTTTGAATCCTGAAAAGTTGCGTGTTGATGCCATGCCGCTCTCCGGCATGATCGCGCGCTTCCGGTTCTTGGTCGCGTAGGAAGTGCACGCGCAGGATGCATTAAAAGCCTGTCGGCGCAACTTCAAATCGGAATGCCGGCGTTACGACGCCGCCGGCATTCCTCGGGACGCAAACTTCAGTCCGCCGAGGCATCCAACCGGTCGTGATTGAGCAGGGCTGGAAACGCGCGCATCCAGAGCAGCAGCACGACGAGGGTGCCGATCCCGCCGATCACGGCGGCCGGCACCGCGCCGAACCAGCTGGCGGTCAGGCCCGACTCGAACTCGCCCAGCTCGTTCGAGGTGCCGACGAAGATGAAGTAGACCGCGCTGACCCGTCCCTGCATCTCGTTGGGTGTCTGCAACTGCACCAGCGAGCCGCGGATGATCATGCTGATCGAATCGGCCGCGCCCAGCACGATCAGGGACGCGATCGACAGCCAGAACGAGGTCGACAGCGCGAAGACGATGGTGGCCAGGCCGAAGACGGCGACCGAGGCGAACATGATGCGGCCCACGCGCCGGTCGAGCGGGACCTGGGCCAGCACGAACGACATGCCCAGCGCGCCCATTGCCGGCGCCGAGCGCAGCACGCCCAGGCCCCAAGGCCCGACCGACAGAATGTCCTGGGCGAAGATCGGCAGCAATGCCGTGGCACCGCCCAGCAGGACCGCGAACAGATCGAGCGAGATGGCGCCGAGCAACTCCGGCCGGCTGCGGATGAAGCTTACGCCGGCGAAGACGGAGGCGAGGGTGACCGGATCGCGACGCGGCACGACCGGTTCCATCCGGATCAGGGCGATGGCGCCGAATGACAGCGCGATCAGGGCGGCCGAGACGGCATAGACCGCGCCCGGACTGATGGCGTAGAGCAACCCGCCCAACGCCGGTCCGCAGATGACCGATGCCTGGCCAAAGGTCGATGACCAGCTGAGCGCGCGGGACAACAGGGCGGGCGGCACCAGAGCCGGCAGCATCGCCTGCCGGGTCGGCGCGACGAACGCGCTGGCGCAACCGATCACGAAGATGGCGCCGAAGATCGCGTCGACGCCGAGACTGCCGTGGAATGTGCCGATCGCCAGCCCGGCGATGGCCAATCCCTGAACGACCTGACACAGCTGCACGATCAGGCGCCGGTTGAACCGGTCGGCGACATGGCCGACGACGAAGGCGAGCAGCAGCGCCGGCACGAACTCCGCAAGCCCGACCATGCCCAGCGCGAAGGCGCTGCCGGTCAGCCCGTAGACCTGCCAGCCGATGGCGACGGCCTGCATCTGGAACGCAAGGTTCGAAAAGGTCCGTGACAGCAGGAACAGCGTGAAGGCGCGATGGCGAAGGACGGAACCGGAGACGGGCAAGATCGGCGCGTGAGATTCGGGCAAGGGAACTCCGGTGTCGGAAATCAGTTGTTAAGAATCATTATCATCAATGGCTGTGTCCCGTCCAGGCAGCCGCCACCTCCGGCGCGCCGTCGCCGCCCGTAGCCGAATTCTCCCGAAGCATTGCGACCGTAACGCGATCCCATGCCAACGCCATCATGCGGTAACGGCGCTCCGGCAGCCTCGCGTCATCGCCCTGGCAAAGATCGCGAGTAAGAAAACATGATCCATCGTCACGCCTTGTTGATGCTTGCCGCGCTCGTCGGGACACCACAGGCGCCGTCCGACGGCATGGCGGGCGTCATTCGCCTGCACGGCGAAGGGGTACAGATCTACGATTGCCAGAAATCGTCCGCCGGTTATGCCTGGGTGCTCCGGCAACCGGATGCACTATTGACCGATGCGGACGGCCATATCCGCGCCCGGCAGAGCGCCGGTCCCAACTGGACCGCGGCCGATGGCAGCGAGGTCGCCGGGCAGGCGATTGCCACGATCCCGGCACCGCGTCCCGATGCCATTCCCTGGCTGGTGCTGCGGGCCGTGTCGCAGGACGGCCCAAACACCCTGGATGGCGTGACCTATGTGCTGCGGATCGAGACGGTCGGCGGCGTTGCTCCGGCCGGCGGCTGCGACCATGACCATGACGGGGCGGTGGCGAACGTTCCCTATGAAGCAACCTACATGTTCCTGCGGCCCGGCGACCCGCCGATCGAACCCTAGTCGGGAAGGCAGCCAGCATCGTTGACAACAGCGTGCTGACGATGATATAGAAAGAACGTTCTATATGGAGCGATCATGCGCGCAACGACGGAACAGGTTCGCGACCGGCTGCTGGACGCGGCCGAGCGGTTGGTCTATCGCGACGGCATCAACGGCACAGGGGTCGACACGATCCTGGCCGAGGCCTCGGTCGCCCGCATGAGCCTCTACAACCAGTTCGGCAACAAGGACGGCCTGGTGCTGGCGACGCTGGAGCGGCGCGACCGGCGCTGGATGGCCTGGTACCAAGCCCGCGTAACGGCGCTGGCACCGGACGGGCGGGACCGGGTGCTGGCCCTGTTCGACGCGCTGGACGACTGGTTCCGCCAGCCGGATTTCCACGGCTGCGCCTTCATCAACGCCGCTGGCGAGATCGCCGATCCGGCGCATGCGGTCCGCCACTTGGCCGCCGGGCACAAGCGGACGCTTGGCGCTTTCGTTACCCAGGTTGCGGACGAGGCCGGGCAGGGCGCGCTCGACCGCGCGCTGTTCCTGCTGATCGAGGGCGCCATCGTGGCGGCCATGGTCGAAGGCCGGCCCGATGCTGCCCGGGATGCGCGCGACGTCGCCGCCCGGCTGATGAATTGAAGTCTGAGGGAGATCACCATGGCACCGCCGATCATCAAACCGCCGTTCACCGCCGAGACTGCCCGCGCCAAGGTCCAGGCCGCCCAGGACGCTTGGAACAGCCGCGACCCGGCGCGGGTGTCGCTCGCCTATACGCCGGAATCCGAATGGCGCAACCGCGACCGCTTCATCCGCGGCCGCGACGAGATCCGCGCCTTCCTGGCCGACAAATGGGTGCGCGAGCAGGACTATTATCTCGAGAAGGAACTGTTCTGCTTTTCCGACACCCGCATCGCCGTCTGCTTCCAGTACGAATGGCATGATGCCGCCGGTCAGTGGTGGCGGTCCTACGGCAACGAGAATTGGGACTTCGATCCGGACGGCCTGATGGAACGGCGCCAGGCCAGCATCAACGACGTGAAGATCGCGGAAGCCGAGCGGAAGTTCCGCGACAAGCGGTAGAGGAACCGGAACGAAAAAGCCCCGGATGGCTGACCATCCGGGGCTTTCTGTCTTGGATCGGCTATTCGATCAGGCGTTTCCACCAGCCGCGACGCGGCGGCCCTTCCGGTTCGGCCGAGGTTTCCTCCGGCGGCGCGGCCTGAACTTCGGCCTGGGCGACCTCGACCGGCGCCGCGGCGACCGGCTCTGGAGCGGGAGCCGCCGGCTCGGGCGGCGCTTCGGCAACGGGTCCGACCGCAGCCTCCACATCGCCCTTCTTGCGGGCCGGCGCGCGGCGGCGCTTCGGCTTTTCCGCGGCGACATCATCGACGACGGTCTCGACGGCCGGAGCGGCCTCGACGATCGGGGCGGCTTCAACGACCGGGGCGGGCGCTGCGACCGGCTCGGCCACCGCTTCGACGGTCGCTTCGGCATCCGCCTTCTTGCGCGGGGCACGGCGGCGCTTCGGCTTTTCGCCCGATGTCGGCTCGGCCGACACGACGTCGGTCACGATCGCGACGCCGGCAGCCGTCGCCGGCTTGGCTGCGACATCGTCTTCTTCGCCGGGCATGGCGAACAGATGCTCGCGTCCGTCGCGGGCATAGTCGAACGCGGTCGGATAGCCCAGCGGATCTTCCGCTTCGTCGGCCGCGAAACCGGCGGCATTGGTCTCGGCTGCGGCGGGGGCGCCGGTCTCGTCTTCCCGACGACGACGACGGCCACCGCGCTTGCCGCGCCGGCGACGCTTGCGCTCGGCATCGGACAGGCCATCGGCACCGACCACATCGGACGGGGCGGCGGTCCCGGCTGCGGCGTCTTCGCCCTCGGCCGCAGGTTCGGCGCCTTCGGCCTCGTCGCCGTCTTCTTCGTCACCTTCGACGGCATTCTCGTCGCCATCCTGGGCCGCACCCAGTTCCTCGCCCGGACGGCGACGCTTGCGCCGACGGCGCTTGCGGCGCGGACGATCCTCGTCGCTGCCGGCTTCTTCGCCGGCGGGGCGCTCGCCGCGCGGCGCAGCGGCCTCACGCGGCTCGGCTTCGGTCTCGACCGATTCCTCGATCTCCTCGATATATTCTTCTTCCTCTTCCTCCGGCGGCGGAATGACCGGGACGGGAAGGGCGGCCAGTTCCTGCGGCGTCATCGCGCGGACGCGCTCCAGGCGGAAGGCCGGCGGCACCAGCGTGTCGTCCTGCAGGACCATGACGCGGAAGCCGTAGCGCTGCTCGATCATCGACAGCGTGTCGCGCTTCTGATTCAGCACATAGAGCGCGATCGGCGTCGGGACGTAGATCGCGACCTCGGCGGTCCGGCGGCGGATGCCCTCTTCCTCGAGCGCGCGCAGCACGACCAGCGCCGTCGATTCCGTCGAGCGGATCGTGCCGGTACCGTTGCAATGCGGGCAGATCTGGGTCGAGGCCTCGATCAGGCTGGAGCGCAGGCGCTGGCGCGACAATTCCAGCAGGCCGAACGGGCTGATCCGGCCGAGTTGGATGCGGGCCCGGTCGTTCTTCATCGCATCCTTGAGCTTGCGCTCGACGGCGCCCTGGTTGCGGCCGTCCTCCATGTCGATGAAGTCGATGACGACGAGGCCGGCCAGATCGCGCAGGCGCAGCTGGCGGGCGATTTCCTCGGCCGCTTCGAGATTGGTCTTGGTTGCCGTCTCTTCAATGTTGCGCTCTTTGGTCGAGCGGCCCGAATTGACGTCGATCGAGACCAGCGCCTCGGTCGGGTTGATGACGATATAGCCGCCCGAGCGCAGCTGGACGACCGGGTTATGGATCTGGTCGATCTGGGCATCGACCTGGAAGCGATGGAACAGCGGGATCGCCGGATCGCGGTAAGGCCGGACCTTGGCGGCATGGCTCGGCATGAGCATGCGCATGAATTCCTTGGCGGTCCGGTAGCCGTCCTCGCCTTCGACCAGCACTTCCTCGATGTCGCGGGCATAGAGGTCGCGGATCGCGCGCTTGATCAGGCTGCCTTCCTCGTAGATCAGCGCCGGCGCCGAGGATTGCAGCGTCATCTCGCGGATCTCGTCCCACAGACGCAGCAGATACTCGTAGTCGCGCTTGATCTCGGCCTTGGAGCGTTCGCTGCCGGCGGTGCGGACGATGACGCCCATGCCTTCCGGCACTTCCAGCTCCTCCATCAACTCCTTCAGGCGACGGCGGTCGGTGGTCGAGGTGATCTTGCGCGAGACGCCGCCGCCACGCCCGGCGTTCGGCATCAGCACGCAATAGCGGCCGGCGAGCGACAGGTAGGTGGTGAGCGCCGCGCCCTTGTTGCCGCGTTCTTCCTTGGTCACCTGGATCAGCAGGATCTGCCGACGCTTGATGACTTCCTGGATCTTGTAGCTGCGGTAGTGGCGCGTGCGCGGCCGGGACTGCACTTCCTCGAAATCGTCGCCGCCCACGGTCTCGACCGTGATCGGCGCCGCTTCCGACTGTTCGATATGACTGGAGTCGCCGCCGACGTCGGGTGCGTCGGCATCGAACGCCTCGGCGCCGGCATCGGGCGAGGCTTCGAACGGTGCCGGATCGACGATCTCGACCGCGTAGGTCGCGCCGACCGTGATGCCGTCGGAGGCGGCCAGCGTCGGTGCCGGATAGGGCACCGGCGTCGGATCGGACTCCGCGTGCTCATGATCCTCGTCGCCGTGATGTTCGGCGTCATGGTCGGGCTGCTCGTGGTGCTCGTGCGGTTGGTCGTCGTCGCCATGCTCGTCGTCATAGCGCTCGGCCGCGATCATCGCTTCGCGGTCGCCGACCGGGATCCGGTAATAGTCCGGATGGATCTCGCTGAACGCCAGGAAACCATGGCGATTGCCGCCATATTCCACGAAGGCGGCCTGCAGGGAGGGTTCCACCCGCGTGACTTTCGCCAGGTAGATATTACCCTTGATCTGCTTTTTGGTGGAAGTCTCGAAGTCGAATTCTTCGAGACGGTTGCCATTGAGAACGACGACCCGGGTTTCTTCGGGATGCGTCGCATCGATCAGCATGCGTCGTGCCATCAGGCATCTACTCCGGAGCACGGCCGGTCTCACGCCGTGCGAAAACCGGCGGGACAGCGCGCTCTCGTTTGGCCGGGCCGGCGGAACCCTCGAAAACATCCTGCCGAACGGCGCTCTTGCGGGCGCCATGGCTGGGTTCATCGGGTCCCCGCGATTCGGATAGGTGTCCGAACCTGGCCGCGGGGGTTCATAAAAAGATCCACTGAGGGGCTACGCCCCCGCCGGAAACCAGGTCGGAGCGCTAAAGGCCGCTTCCGACGATCGGGTTCTCCGGGGCGGCGTCGCCGCATCGATCAGATCGACGGGGCTTCCCCAGGGATTTTCGCGATACCGACCATAAAGACCGATGGCGGGAACGACAACCCCTTAAAGCGGGGTGCGGAGCGGGGCTGAAAAATACCGGGCGCGCGGTTGCGGAAGTTCCTATTTTGTTCTAACTTCAATATTAGATTGAACGGAGACGCGAATGTTCCCGCTTGCCGCAGGTGATGGCCGTAAACTTCACGAGCGTGGACCCGGAGCGCGGGGACCAGTCGTTGATCGGGACGGTGTGGCTCTCGGCCCAAGCTGTTCTCTCGTCGAGTCTGTGAACGGCTCTTATCGTGTGATCGAGCCTCCGGCGGCGGCGCTATTGTTAAGTACTGTATTCGACTATGAGGAAGACCCTCGACCGTTCCTGGCTCTCTGTCATTCGATCGCCAAGGCTCTGTGCGACGGCAACCTGCTTCGGGCTCAATTGCTCGGCTTGCAGATGCCAGTCGGCCCGTTGGGGCCGCACCATCTGACTCGGCTCGACCACTTTGCTCGGATGGCCAAGGCTGGCTTCGACCCGAACCAACCGCGGGTGGCCAATGGCGAATGGGACGACGGCAGCACGTCCGTGCCTTCGGAAGCTGTTCGAACGCCGTCTTATCAAGACGATGGGCGCTCTGCTGTCGGCGTGCTGCAGCCCGTCTCGTCAGGGAGCAAAGCCGTTCAAACCTATGCTCTGCCAGGCGCTGCGCTTGCGCTGGCGGCTTATAACAATTTTCGCGCCGGCCGATATGGGTGGGCGATTGCGGACGCGGCGGGCAGTTTGGTCGATGCCGCCATTGGAGTCGCTTCTCTCGGCGTAGGGACAATTGTTGAAAACTCTGCGCAAAGCGCTGTGATTGCTGCCGAGGAGAGCGTCCCGGTTATCGAAGTGTCAGCAGCGCGCTTTGGCCAGGCAGCGGATCATATCGTGGATGCACAGGCAGCGGGGCAGCCGAATATTCTCACCATCGAAAGGCTGGGGGTAGATGCCAATAGGGCAGCCGTGACTGGAAGATTTCAGCGAGTTCCTGACCTGCAATTGGACGAATATCCTCCCGCCATGTTCCGCGAAGGCGGTGTCGGTGCAAGCGTTCGAGCTATAAGCCCTGCGGACAACATGTCTGCGGGGGCATATATTGGGAACTGTTGTCGGGTTCTTCCTGACGGCTCAAAAATTCGAATCAGGGTAGTAAAATGATCGATCTGGGCACTCAGATAATATCGGTTTCCTACTCACAGTTAGTGGTTTTCGATCATTCGTTGGATCGCCCATTCAACCAATGGACCGACCGCCACGTGACCCAGGGTTTTGCATGGAGGCCGGGCAGTGTCGCGTTTCGTACCGTTGAGGAAGGTGGTCAGCATCTTGTCGACGTAATATTCGAAGCCACTGAAGATGACATCGTCCCACCGAACGCACTTCGGGTAATAGATGTGCCATTCGAGGTCCCCCCTGATGAGACTATCGAAATCGGAAGCGTTTCGGATAGCGCTTCTTTCAAAATACCCGCAGGCTTATATTGCCTAAGATTTGAATGCTTCGAGCGATCGGGCGGCTCCCCCCCATTAATCCGGCTTTCATTTCGCCGAAGCAGCAGTCCAGGATTTAGGGTCGTTCGTGCCGGTTCAGATTTTAGCCCGGAACAACCCTTGGTTCTAACTGCATCGCCGGCGTAGAGGCGGTTTTGCCGGCCGGGCGCCAAGCCGGCACGCCCCCGATGTCGGTGGGGCGGCGTCGGAGGGACTCACCGGAACCTACGGGGCTCCCGCAGGGATTATCGGCGATATCGACGGCGTTGCCATGGGGCCCGGTTGTCCGTTGGTCAAACGTATGGTCAGGGGCGATGACATGATCGGGTGACGGGAAATTGCAATGATGAAGGATCAGGTCGTTTTCGAGTGCCCGCTTTTGGTGCGGGTTATTGATGAGGGATATTGTTACGAGATAAATTCCGATATCGAGGGACTGAGTGCGCTCGGGATAGGGGCAGCTGCGTCGCGGGAGTCCGGGCACCTGTTCGACGGTATAAAGCGTATTTGCCAAGCCTGTCCGCATTACGCCTTTTAAAAAGTCGTGCGGCCGCGCCGATCCGCTGCCGCAACCGAAGATCGCCTCCGATCGCGAACAGCAGGATGTGGCGCCAATGCGGCGGCCGATGTGGCGGAACCTTCGGGGCTGCCGCGACGTAAATACGCTTGGCAAGGCCGGCACCCTCGGGCCATACCCAACGGGCCGGCAAAGGGTGTAGAATCCGCCGGTCGCCGTCTGGTCCGGCGCCCGCTCTTGTAATATGAGCCCGTTGCCGCGCATGCGCTACATTCAATCGCTGCTTTTCACGCTGTTCCTGCTGCTGGTGCTCGGCTCCGGCGCGGCTTTCGTGATCTATGAGCATTACGCGTCGGACCTGCCGGATTTCGAGCAGCTGGCCAGCTATCAGCCGCCGATCATGACCCGCGTGCATGCCGGCGACGGTCGTCTGCTGGCGGAATACGCGACCGAGCGCCGCGTGTTCGTGCCGATCTCGGCCATTCCGCCGCGCGTGGTCCAGGCCATGCTGGCGGCCGAGGATCGCGAGTTCTTCACCCATGGCGGCGTCAATCCCGCGGCCATGGTGCGCGCCGCCATCCAGAATTTCATGCATGTCGGCCAGGGCCGGCGCCAGATCGGCGCCTCGACCATCACCCAGCAGGTCGCGAAGAACATGCTGCTCGGCAACGAGTACAGCTTCGCGCGCAAGATCAAGGAAGCGATCCTCGCCGTCCGTATGGAGCAGGCGCTGTCGAAGGAACGCATCCTCGAGCTCTATCTGAACGAGATCAATTTCGGCCGCGGCGCCTATGGCATCGCCACCGGTGCGCTGGTCTATTTCAACAAGTCGGTCGACGAGCTGAGCGTGTCGGAGGCGGCATTCCTGGCCGGCACGGTCAAGGGGCCGACCAACTACGACCCGGCGCGCCATTACGACGCGGCCAAAGGCCGGCGCGACTATGTCATCGACGGCATGGCCAAGATCGGCGCCATCACCGAGGCCGAGGCGCGCGCGGCCGAAGCCGAGCCGATCGTGCTGAAGAAGCGCGACGAGACTCAGGTGTTCTCCGCGCCCTATTTCACCGAAGAGGTCCGGCGTGAGCTGATCCAGCGCTTCGGCGAGGACAAGGTCTATAAATCCGGCCTGTCGGTCCGCACCAGCCTGGATCCGATCCTGCAGGGCTATGCCGACAAGGCGCTGCGCGACGGGCTGGTCACCTATGACCGGCGCCATGGCTGGCGCGGGCCGGTGACGCATCTGGAGATCAATGCCGAGGCCAAGGGCTGGCAACAGGCCTTGGCCGCCGTGCCGGTGCCGGGCGGTGCCGCCCCCTGGAAGCTGGCGCTGGTGCGCGAGGTCAAGCCCGACGCGGCCGAGATCGGCTTCGTCGATGGCTCGACCGGCATCCTGCCCATGAAGGAAATGGAATGGGCGCGGCCCACGACCGACGACCAGCATGTCGGCGTCACGCCGAAGACGGCCGAGCAGGTCGTGAAGCGCGGCGACGTGGTCCTGGTCGAGGCGGTCATGACCGAAACGGCGGCGACCGCGAAGCCGGCCGCGGCCCAGAAGGGCAAGCCCGTCAAGATGGCGGAGCCGGTCGCCCCCGCGGCACCGCCGACCTTCTCCCATTGGGCGCTGCGCCAGATCCCGAACGTGTCGGGTGCGATGGTGGCGCTCGATCCCCATACCGGCCGGGTGCTGGCGCTCGACGGCGGCTGGTCGTTCGACTCGAGCCAGTTCGACCGGGCGACCCAGGCCTATCGCCAGATCGGCTCGACCTTCAAGCCGTTCGCCTATCTGGCAGCGCTCGACAATGGCATGACGCCCTCGACCCTGATCCTGGACGATCCGATCGAGCTGGAGCAGGGCCCGGGCCTGCCGATGTGGCGGCCGCATAATTTCGAGGGTGGCGAGGCGCCCGGCCCGCAGCCGCTGCGCGTCGCGATCGAGAAATCGCTCAATCTGATGACCGTGCGCATGGCAACGACCATCGGCATCGACAAGATCGCGCCCTATATCGAGCGGCTGGGCCTGATGGACAAGATGCCGCTGCTCTATGCCCAGGTGCTGGGTGCCGGCCAGACCACGCCGCTCCGGCTCGCCAACGCCTACGCCATGCTCGACAATGGCGGCAAGAAGATCACGCCGTCGCTGATCGACCGGGTCGAGGACCGCGACGGCAAGCTGGTGTTCAAGCACGACATGCGCGATTGCCCGCGCTGCGGCGACTATGACTGGGGCGCCGACGGCGAGGTGCCCAGCCTGCCGGACGAGCGCGAGCAGGTGCTCGACCCGGCGACGGCTTACCAGATGGTCAATATCATGGAAGGCGTCATCCAGCGCGGCACGGCGGCGTCTTCGGTCGGCGCCTATCTGAAGATGCCGCTCGCCGGCAAGACCGGCACGACCAACGACATCAACGACACCTGGTTCGTGGGCTTCACGCCCGATCTGGTGGTCGCGGTCTATGTCGGGTTCGACACGCCGCGCACGCTCGGGCGCCAGGAACAGGGCACGCGCACGGCGGCGCCGCTGTTCACCGAATTCATGACCGATGCCTTGAAGGACAAGCCGCAGGTCGATTTCCGCATTCCGCCCGGCGTGCGCCTGGTTCGGGTCAATCCGACCAACGGCCAATTGGCCGACGGCAGCGAGCGCAACACGATCTGGGAAGCGTTCAAGCCCGGCACCGAGCCCAATCCGAACGACCAGGTGGTCGATGGCGGCGGCATCGATGCCGGCGCGATCGGCGATGTCGATCAGACCAACGCGCCGATGGACGACAGTCAGCCGCTGCTGAACATCGGCCAGCCGCAGCAGTCCTCGCAGCAGCCTGCGCCGCCGTTCGGCGCCGACGCGGCGAACGGCGTGCCGCCGGTGCCCCAGGCGCCGACCTCGGCCTCGCCGCTGCCGCCGGCCCCGCGGCCGGCGACAGCGCCATCGACGGGGACGGGCGGTCTGTATTAGAAACCCGGTTCGCCCGGTAAGCCGGACAACCAGTTGGCCCGGTGGTCCGGGCAAACCTTTTGACCCATGGAGCAACGCATGCGTGCGGAAATTCTAGCGGTGGCCGACGAGATCCGCTCGTCGTTGGCCCTGCTGAGGAGGCATCTTTGACTGGGAGAAATCTCTCCGTCGTTTCGACGAGCTGAACGCCAAGGCCGAAGATCCCAATCTGTGGAACGACGCCGCCGCTGCGCAGGACGTGATGCGCGAGCGCAACCGACTCGATAATGCCATCAACGGCTATCGCAAGATCGAGGCCCAATTGGCCGACGCGCTCGAGATGATCGAGATGGCCGAGGCCGAGAACGAGCCCGAACTGGTGATCGAAGCCGAGGCCAATCTGGCGAGCCTGAAGGCGGATGTCGCCAAGCGCGAGCTGGAAAGCCTGCTGTCGGGCGATGCCGACGCCAACGACTGCTATATCGAAATCCACGCCGGTGCCGGCGGGACCGAGGCGCAGGACTGGGCGCTGATGCTGGTGCGCATGTACACGCGCTGGGCCGAGGATCACGGCTACAAGACCGAATGGCTGGAAGAAAGCCCGGGTGAAGAGGCCGGCCTGAAATCGGCCACGCTCAAGTTCATCGGGACCAACGCCTATGGCTGGCTCAAGACCGAGAGCGGCGTGCATCGCCTGGTGCGCATCTCGCCGTTCGACAGCCAGGCGCGGCGCCAGACCAGCTTCGCCTCGGCCTGGGTCTATCCGGTCGTGGACGACAAGATCGTCGTCGATATCCAGGAAAAAGACTGTCGGATCGACACGTTCCGCGCGTCCGGCGCCGGCGGCCAGCACGTCAACAAGACCGATTCGGCAATTCGCATCACCCATATCCCGTCCGGGATCGTGGTGTCGTGCCAGCAGGATCGCTCCCAGCACCGCAACCGCGCGGTCGCCTGGGACATGCTGCGCGCCCGGCTCTATGAGGCGGAACTGCAGAAGCGCGAGGCGGCGGCCGATGCGCTGAACGCGACCAAGACCGAGATCGGCTGGGGCCACCAGATCCGCTCCTACGTCCTGCAGCCCTACCAGATGGTCAAGGACCTGCGCACCGGCGCCGAAACCGGCAATTCCGGCGCGGTGCTGGACGGCGATATCGACCTGTTCCTGGAAGCCTCGCTCGCCTCGCGCCTGAAGGGCGTCGAGGGTGCGGTCGGCGATCTGGACTAGCGGCGTCTGCGAGGGCTGCCGCGCCGGCAGTCCCCGCAGAGATCGGTGCCGGCCATCGCGGCTTCGGCTTTCTTTGGAACCGGCTAACTGCGGCGCGCCAGTTTCTTCGCCAGCTTGCCGGCCTCGTGGTCGTGCCGCATCTGCGACAGGGACGCGTGGTCGGGGCTATCCTTGAGGACATCTGCAAGGGTGTCCGTGCCGGCGAAGCCGGCGGCGAAATGCGGTCCATATTCGGCCCGGAGTGTCTGCACGAGCGTGTTGCCGTGCTTTTCGCTGATCTCGCCGGTCCGATCGCGATGCCGGCTGTCGAGACCTGGATGCGTCACCATGGTGATCCTCCCTATCACGAACCGACCCTGCGCGCAGATCCGGTTCATGCCCGTCAAGGCTCGGTTCCATCCGACCGGCGAGCGAGGCGGCTTGGTGCCGAGGCTCCCGGATCGAACTGCCGGCCAACGGGCTACCTTACCCTGTTATCGGCATCGCGTGGCGATCATGAAATTTCCAATGCTGCTTCGTCCCGCCGGGCCCTCGGTCATACAGGAGATCGTCGATTTGACCCGTCACTCCGCCATCGAGATGAACCGGCTCGGGAACACCGGAAGTGCGCCGGCTTCCCAGCCTCGGATGTGCGGGTTTAGCAGATAGGGTGTGCGCTCGTTGGCCCAGGGGATCACCGCCTGGTTGGTCAGCACCAGCCGTTCCGCCCCCCCCTCGTAGAGCGCGTCGCGCGCGGCCAGGCTGTCAGCCGTCCGTCTGCGGGTCAGCAGCGCGTCACAGGCCTTGTTACTGTATCCGCCGGGATTGAGCGGTCCGCCCTCGGACTGGAAATTGGCGAGAAGGTCCAGGAATCGGCTAGTCGGCGTACCAGGTATCGTTGGCCAGATCGAACTCGCCCCGGTGCAGCCCGCTGTCGAACACGCGCGATTCCGGCTCGTCCAGATCGACCTCGACCGGCAGCGCCGCCTCCCACATGGCTTTGAGTGCCGGCGACTGGGGAAGATCATCGGCGGGCTCAGGTCCCACAAATTATAGGGACGCAATACTTGATTCGCTGTCCATCAGATGAAAGGGCGCAGGCTGCATCGGATCGGAAATGAGTACAGTGTCCCCTTATTTCCGGCGGTCGATCAGATGCGGGTCGAGCGCCACCGGCTCGACGACCAGCGGCAGGCGCAGGACCTGTTCGGCCCGGGCGGGGGTGGCGAGGAGGGCGAACAGCGCGGCGGCGAGCGCCGCGCGGAGAACTCGAAACGCCATGCCGCCTCCGGAGAGTAATAGACCGGTCGAGCAGAGCGTGTTGAGGGGGGTGTTAGCAAGGGTGAGAAAGCGCCTTCAAAATATTTCATGATTTCAGTTGGTTATGTTCCTTCCGCTTGTAGAGACTGTATTGCCGCTGCCACGCAGCGCCGTTGTCTACGACGCAATTTGTTAAAATGGCGGCCGGATATAGGAAAATTCACCACATAGCAGCATTTGTATTGCCAAGGCAGTACAAGTGCTGCTATGTCGGTAATCACTGGTTTTCGACGGCACGACATTATGCCCGGATGGTAAAAATGGTCCAGGAACCCAAGCGATCAAAAACTGAAAGCCTCTCGCTTCGTCTCGATCCCAAGACCAAATTTATCCTTGAGTTTGTCGCGCGCATAAATGGGCAGAGCATTACCACGGTGGTGGAACGCGCAATAAAAAACTCATCACAGAGCGTCTGCGTGAATCCTAATAGAGAGAACGACGAAGAGGCTGTTCGGAACTGGACTAATTTCTGGGATCCCGACGAATCTGTCCGAACTTTAAAATTAATATCAGATCCCGACTACCCAACAACTTTTGAAGAAGACGAACTTCTTTCATTTATTAAAGATCATTGGCAATTTTTTTACGTGACCGCGACGCGGCATGTCGTCAGGTCCGCTTATGTTCAGATTTTGTGGCCAAACATAGATCGTTATTTGGAGATTTGGAGAAGCAAGCGAACGCAGAATTGGTGGTCGGCGGGTGAAGCGATGAAAGCGGATTTGGGGAAGGCCCAAGTGGCTAGCCCTGAGTGGCCGCCTAAGCCTAGAGAACCACCCCCGAAAAAGCCGGTGACTACAGACCTGGATGACGAGATTCCTTTCTAAGGCTTCACGTTCGACATCTACGATTCGCCGCCGTTCGCTTGGCAGGCGATACCCCGGATCGGGGACTTCCATCAAGCCCGCCTTCAACTAGTGATAGTGAAAACGGCAGAAAGTTGACGAATTTTGTGCCCTTCCGGGCGTCTTAGTTGCTCACCCGCCAGAAACAAATATGCTGGTGTGGTCATGAATTGCTCGAAAATGAGCGGTTCATGATTAGTTCGGTGATCAAGCGAGAGAATGGGCCGCCTCGCGTTGTTTCCAGGCCGTTCGTGCAACAAAGGAGCTAAGCGGCCAGTCATCGGTTCCTCGACGGACCAAGAAATCGTCGCGATGAGGAAATAGCAGAGCCCCCAGAGGCTGTTTTCGCTCAGGGGAATATCAGCGGCCGCTCAGAAAGGAGTGGCTTTGATGAACAAGATGGGATTGATCTTCGCTTTGAAGATCATGATCATGCTTATGAATGTCGCCGTTTTCCTTCTCAATTCGCTTTAAGCGACGAGGAGGTGGGAGTCTCGAACGGAGCCGAGACCCCCGATAGTCCGCAAATAATACTGCCCCTGGTTCGGCGCCAACCGAGCTAGGGGCTTTTTTCAAGGTTGTCTAAACAACCTTCCACCAAATATGTGCCCCCACCAAAATGGTGGCAACAAATTTGTTAAATTAGGGGGACACATTACCAAATTAAATTCCCTCGCGGCTAACCGACTTCGAATTACCCCCGCCGTACCCGCTCCCCAGCGCCGCTCTTCCTTGCCCCCTTCGCCGGCTGCTGCATGAACGGCGTCGTCCCGCCCGGCTTGCGGCTGCTCGTCCGCACCGGCGCGCCCTTGCCCGTGCCCGGCGGCTGCCAGGTCGGGACCAGCTGGTGGGCGCCGGGGCCGATCAGGTCCGCGCGACCCATGGCTTTGAGCGCGTCGCGCAGCACCGGCCAGTTTTCCGGGTCGTGATAGCGCAGGAACGCCTTGTGCAATCGCCGCTGCTTCAACCCGCGCGCCGAGAACACCGTCTCGCCGTCCTTGCGCCGGATCGGCCTCAGCGGGTTCTGCTCGGTATGGAACATGGTCGCCGATAAGGACATGGGCGAGGGCAGGAAGGTCTGGACCTGGTCGGCGCGGAACTTGTTGCGCTTCAGCCAGAGCGCCAGATTCATCATGTCCTCGTCGGTCGTGCCCGGATGCGCCGCGATGAAATAGGGGATCAGGTAATATTTCTTGCCGGCTTCCTGGGCGTATTTGTCGAACAGTTCCTTGAACTTGTCATAGGCGCCCATGCCGGGCTTCATCATCTTCGACAGCGGCCCGTCCTCGGTATGCTCGGGCGCGATCTTCAGGTAGCCGCCGACATGGTGGGTCACCAGTTCCTTGATATATTCCGGGCTCTTGACCGCCAAATCGTAGCGCAGGCCGGAGGCGACATGGATCTTCTTGATGCCCTTCAGCGCGCGCGCCTTGCGGTAGAGCTCGATCAGCGGCTGATGGTCGGTATTGAGGTTCTTGCAGATGTCCGGATAGACGCAGGACGGCCGGCGGCAGACCGCCTCGATCTTCTTATCCTTGCAGGCGAGCCGGTACATGTTCGCGGTCGGGCCGCCGATGTCGGAGATCACGCCGGTGAAGCCCTCGACCTTGTCGCGGATCTCCTCGATCTCACGCAGGATCGAGGTTTCCGAGCGGCTCTGGATGATGCGGCCCTCATGCTCGGTGATCGAGCAGAACGAGCAGCCGCCGAAGCAGCCGCGCATGATGTTGACCGAGAAGCGGATCATGTCCCAGGCCGGGATCTTCGCGTCGCCGTATGAGGGATGCTGCGCCCGGGCATAGGGCAGGTCGTAGACCCCGTCCATCTCCGGCGTCTCGAGCGGAATCGGCGGCGCGGTCAGCCACAGCTCCCGGTCGCCATGGCGCTGCACCAGCGGCCGCGCATTCCCCGGATTGCTCTCCTGATGCAGGATGCGGCTGGCATGGGCGTAGAGAATCTTGTCGTCCTTGACCAGATCATAGGCCGGCAGGCGCACCACGGTCTGGGACGGGTCGGGCCGCGCGCGGGCCAGCGCGGCGGCGTCCGGCTCCCGGGTCTCGCCATTCTCGTCCAGGTCCGGCTCGGTCGGCGCCGGCGTCTGGCGCAGGCTTTCCGACACGACCCAGGGGCCGCTGTCGGCGGTCAGTTCCGGCACGGCCTCATCGACCAGATCGGGCGCCACGACGGTGTAGCCGTCCGGCACCCGGTCGAGCATGAAGGCGGTGCCGCGGATGTCGCGGATCTCGCGTACCTTCTCGCCGGCCGCCACGCGATGGGCGATCTCGCAGATCGCGCGCTCCGCATTGCCATAGACCAGGATGTCGGCCTTGGCATCGACCAGGACCGAGCGGCGGACCTTCTCCGACCAGTGGTCATATTGCGCGATGCGGCGCAGCGAGGCTTCGATGCCGCCCAGCACGATCGGCGCATCCTTGAACGCCTCGCGGCAGCGCTGGCTATAGACCAGCACGGCGCGGTCCGGCCGCTTGCCCATGGCGCCGTCGGGCGTGTAGCTGTCGTTATGCCGGAGGCGCCGATCGGACGTGTAATGGTTGACCAGGCTGTCCATGTTGCCGGCGGTGACACCGAAGAACAGATTGGGCTTGCCCAACTCCCGGAACGCGTCGGCGCTGGTCCAGTCGGGCTGGGCGATGATGCCGACGCGGAAGCCCTGGGCCTCCAGCAGCCGGCCGATGATCGCCATGCCGAAGCTCGGATGATCGATATAGGCGTCGCCGGTCACGATGATGACGTCGCAGCTGTCCCAGCCGAGCGCGTTCATCTCGGCACGGCTCATCGGCAGGAACGGCGCGGGTCCGAAGCGCTGCGCCCAGAACTTGGAATAGGTGAACAGGTTCTTGGCGTCGAGCATGGCTCCGCTCCGGCCGGCAACGGGATTCAGAATTCGCCACTAACAACGGGTGGGGTCTGTGACGCAAGAGGGTGGAGGGCAGGGCCGCGCTGGAGGCGGGGGTCGCTCAGGCCGCGCGGGGTTTCTCCAGCATCGTGCGGAGCGTACGCTCGACCAGGCCGGCCAGCGGATCCGGATCGGTCTCGGCCAGCAGCCCGTCGATCACCAGCAGGGCCAGGCCATGGATCAGCGACCAGTAGCCGACCGCCAGCTCCGGACTGAACAAGTCCGGCGCTTCGGCGACGAGCCGGTGCAGCATCACCTGGCGGACCGTCTCCGATGCCGCGCAGATGGCACCGCCGGCGTGCGGCCGGGCCGGACCGAACATCAGGCGGAACAGCACGGGATGGTCGGCGGCATAGCGCACATAGGCGAGACCCAAAGCCAGCAGACCGCGACCGGCAGGGGCGGCGGCGTCGGCTTTCGAGACAGCCTGGTACAGGGCCTCGATCCCGCGCAGCGCCACCGCGGTCAGCAGCGCGTCCTTATCCGGGTAATGGCGATAGGGCGCCATGGACGACACGCCGGCGCGCCGGGCGACGGCGCGCAGCGACGGCTCCTCGCCTTGAGCCAGCAGAGCCAGCGTCGCGTCGAGCAGGCTCTGGCGCAGATCGCCGTGGTGATAGGTCGTTTTTTCGGTCTGGCTCACGCTCCTGTCCTCCCACAATCGAATTCGACGGTCAATGTTGACACCGCATACACGATGTTTATGTTTGCATCGTAAACATTGTCCGGAGACCTCAGATGACCGCATCGCTGTTCATGCCGCTCGATCTGCCGAACGGCGCCCGCCTTTCCAACCGCATCGCCAAGGCCGCGACGGAGGAAAATCTAGCGGACTCCGCTCAGGTGCCGGACGATCGGCTGGTCACGCTCTATCGTCGCTGGTCGGCCGGCGGAGCGGGGCTGTTGATCACCGGCAACGTCATGATCGATGGGCGGGCGCTGACCGGACCGGCCGGCGTGGTGCTGGAGGCCGACACGGACCTGATGCCGTTCCGGCGCTGGGCCGAGGCGGCCAAGTCGGGTGGCGCCCAGGTCTGGATGCAGATCAGTCATCCGGGCCGACAGGTCCAGGCAGCCCAGGGGGGCTTGACCTGGTCACCGTCCGACGTGGCGATGGACCTCGGCAAGCATTCCAAGCTGTTCGCGCGGCCGACGCCGATGAGCATCGACGACATTGCCGAGACGATCGCCCGCTTCGCCGCGACCGCGCGCCAGGCCGAGGCCGCCGGCTTCGATGGGGTCGAGATCCATGGCGCCCACGGCTATCTGCTGTCGCAATTCCTGTCGCCGCTGACCAACCGCCGGACCGACGCATGGGGCGGGCCGATCGAGAATCGGGCGCGACTGCTGATCGAGGCGGTCAAGGCGGTTCGCGCCGTCGTTCAACCCGGCTTCGCCGTCGCGGTCAAGCTGAACTCGGCCGATTTCCAGCGCGGCGGGTTCGACCAGGCCGACGCCCAGCGGGTGATCGAGATGCTGAACGCGCTGCCGGTCGATCTGCTCGAACTGTCCGGGGGCAGTTACGAAAGCCCGGCGATGCAGGGCCGCACCGCCGACGGGCGCACGCTGGCGCGCGAAGCCTATTTCCTGGAATTCGCCGTCGAACTACGGCGGGTGGCCAGGATGCCGGTCATGGTCACCGGCGGCATTCGCAGCCGCGCCACCGCCGAACAGGTGATCGCCAGCGGCATGGCGGTGGCGGGCATGGCGACCAGCCTGGCGCTGGCACCGGACCTGCCTCGGCAATGGCGTACGAACGAACGGCCGGCACCCGTCCTGCCGCTGCTGAAATCGAAGAACAAGGTGATGGTCTCGCTCGCGAGCCAGGCGTTCATCCTGCGGCAGTTGCGCCGGCTGGGCCGGGGGCGGGCGCCGAAGCTGTCGGTCTCGCCGCTGGTCTCGCTCCTGTTCAATCAGTATCTGCGCAAGCAGGCGGGCAAGCGCTATCGGGCCTGGCTGACGGCGCGGTATCCAGCGTTGGGATAACGCCGCGCAATTCCGACACCAGAGGCACCAGCGGCTCATAGAACGCTGCTGGCAGCCCCGCCTGATCGCGCGCCTCGGTGTTGAACGGCCGCTTCAGCGTGCCCTTGAAGTGGCGGCGCACCAGGTCCTGCCAGGTCGCCTCCGGTTCCAGCCCGCGGGTCGCGCAGACCGCTTCGAACCAGCGGCTGCCGATCCGGACATGGCCGATCTCGTCGCGATAGATGATGCGGAGCGCGTCGGCGCTGGCGGTGTCGCCGAAGCGGTCCAATCCGGCGATCATGGTCGGGGTCACGTCTAGCCCGCGGGCCTCCAGCACCAGCGGCACGACGGCGAGACGGGCGAGCAGGTCGTCGGACGTCGCCTCCGCTGCCTGCCACAACCCGTCATGGGCTGGCAGGTCGCCATAGGCGGCGCCCAGGTCGGCCAGGCGCACCGCCAGCAGGCCGTGGTGGGTCGCCTCCTCGTCGGCGACCGTCACCCAATCGTCCCAGAAGGCGCTGGGCAGGGCCGGGTCGGCGAAGCGGGCGACCAGGTCCCAGACCAGATCCAGTGCATTGAGTTCGATATGGGCCAGCGCGTGCAGCAGGGCGATGCGCGACGGCAGGCCGCCGCCCGAGCGGCGTTTCGGCATGTCGCGCGGCCGGCGCAGCGCCGGGGTCGCGAGGCGGGCCGGTCGCTGCGGCGGCACCGGGCCGGCGCCAAGCTCGATCCGGCCGGCGCGCCAGGCTGCGGCCAGCAGATGGGTCAGCCGGATCTTCTCGGCCGGGGCGGCGGTCGACAGGATCTCGACCGCGCCCTGCGTCAGGCTGCCGGGCATGGCGTTCAGAGCGCCCGTGCCGCCTTCAGCACCGCGTCGACATGGCCATCGACCTTCACCTTGTGCCAGATGCCCCGGAGGATGCCGTCGCCGTCGATCAGGAAGGTCGCCCGATCGATACCCATGTATTTCTTGCCGTACAGGCTCTTCTCGACCCAGCAGCCATAGGCCTCGGTCACGCTGCCATCGACGTCGGCGGCGAGCGTGAAGGGCAGCGCGTGCTTGGCCTTGAACTTGTCGTGCCTGGCGACACTGTCCTTGGACAGGCCGATCACGACCGCGCCCGAGCCGTCGAAATCCGGCAGCGCGTCGCGGAAGCCGCAGGCTTCCTTGGTGCAGCCCGGCGTGTCGTCCTTCGGGTAGAAATACAGGATGACCTTCTTGCCCTTGAATCCTGCCAGGCTGACCGTGCCGGCGCCGTCCGTTGGCAGGGTGAAGTCGGGGGCCTTGTCGCCGATGCTGAGGCTCATGGTAGCTTGGTCTCCGTCGGTTGATGGTCGGGATTGGCCAGGCGCAGGGCCGCGGCGGGCCGGGCGATCAGCCGTTCATAGAGGGCGAAACCGCGGGCGGCCATCTGGTCCAGCCGCTGATGCGCCTGTTCCGGACTGGTGGTGCCCGTCGCCCGCACCAGCGCACGGGCGAGCAGACCGGAGCTGCCGCCTTCGCCGCTTTCCTTGCCCAGCGCCACGCGCAGCACGCCCTGGAGCTGCTGCCAGAACTGCAGGCCGTCGAGCAGTTCGGCGCCGACCTCGGCATCGAGCCGGTGGGCCGCGACCAGCTTACGAAAGGCGGCGGCGGTCGGCGGCGCCAGCACGCCTGCCTCCTCGGGCCCGACGCGCAGTTGCAGATATTGCGCGACGAATTCCAGATCGACCAGCCCGCCGCGCCGATGCTTGGCGTCCCAGGCGAGCGGCTTCGGATGGGCCTTCTCGATGCGGATGCGCATGTCGTCGACGTCGAGCAGCAGCCGGTCCGGATCGCGCGGCCGGGTCAGGATCGCCTTGATCGCGCCCTCGACCTCGCGGCCGAAGCTGGCGTCGCCGGCGACGGTGCGGGCCCGGGTCAGGGCCATGCGCTCCCAGGTCCAGGCCTGGTCGTCATGGTATTTCAGAAACCCGTCGAGGCTGGTCGCGATCGGCCCGGCATTGCCGGACGGCCTGAGCCGCATGTCGACCTCGTACAGATTGCCCTCGCCGGTCGGCGCCTGCAGCGCGTTGATTAGGCGCTGGCCCAGCCGGGCATAGTAGGTCGTATAGGCGAGCGGTTTCGCCCCATCCGACGCCTCGACCCCGTCGGGCACGGCATAGAGGAAGATCAGATCCAGATCGGACAGCTGGTTCAGCTCGGAGCTGCCGAGCTTGCCCAGGCCCAGCACCAGGAAGCGGCCGCCCTCGATCCGGCCGTGCTGGCGCGCGAATTCCGCCTCGACCCGGGGCAGCAGGGCGGCGATGACGACATCGGCGACCGCCGAGAAATGCCGGCCGGACCGCGCGCCCTCGATCCGGCCCTGCAGCAGTTGCACACCGATCTGGAATTTGCGGTCGTTGGCCCAGCGCCGGGTCAGGTCGAGCACGTCCTCGTAATCGCGCGCCCGGGCGACCGACAGGCCGAGGTCGCGCGTCAGCGCCCGGTGCAAGCCGCGCTCGTCGTTCGGCAGCGGGATGAAGAAGGCACCGCTGATCACGCCGTCGAGCAGCAGCGGCCGGCGCGCCAGCTGGACCGCCAGCTGCGGCGACTCGCCCATGATCTCGGCGACCAGCTGCAGCAGGTCGGGGTGATGCTGGAACAGCGAGAACAGCTGCACGCCGGCCGGCAGATGGCTGAGGAATTCGTCGAACCGGGTGAAGGCGAAATCCGGATCGGCGGTCTTGCCCAGCACGCGCAGCAGCGCCGGGGTCAGTTCGGTCAGCAACTCGCGGGCACGCTCGCTGCGGGTCGCGCGGATGCGGCCATGGTGCCAGCCGCGGATCGCCTCGGCGACGGGCTCCGGCACCTTGAACCCCATGGTCTTGAGCGTCGCCAGCGTATCCGGATCGACCTCCTTGCCGGTGAAGACCAGATTGCCGGCGGCCGAGAGCGTCGGCGCGCCGCGGAACAGCTCGGCGAAATGCCGGCGCACGATCGACAGTTCCTGGCCCAGATCGGTGGCGAACGTGCCCGCGTCCGGGAAGCCCAGGAAGATGGCCAGCCGGTCGAGCGCCTTGGGGTCGGTCGGCAGACTGTGGGTCTGGGCGTCCTCGATCATCTGCAGGCGATGCTCGACCCGGCGCAGCACCGCATAGGCCTGGGCCAGATCGTCGGCGATCGGGTCGGCCAGGCGGCCGGCGGCGACCAGGCCCTCCAGCGTCTCGATCGTGCCGGGCATGCGCAGCGCCGGTTCGCGCCCGCCCCAAATCAGCTGCTGGGTCTGGGCGAAGAATTCGATCTCGCGGATGCCGCCATGGCCCAGCTTGATGTTATGGCCGGCGAGGCCGGCCGCGGGCGCGCCATGGCGCGCGTCGATCTGGCGCTTGATCGAATGGATGTCGCGGATCGCGGCGAAATCCAGATGCTTGCGCCAGATGAAGGGACCCAGCGCCTTCAGAAAGGCGAAGCCGGCCGGGATGTCGCCCGCGACCGGCCGTGCCTTGATCATGGCGGCCCGCTCCCAATTCTGCCCCAGGCTGCCGTAATAGCCCTCGGCGGCCGCGACCGACACCGCCGGCGGGGTTGAGGCCGGGTCGGGGCGCAGGCGCAGGTCGGTGCGGAACACGTAGCCGTCGGCGGTGCGCTCCTCCAGCAGCTTGACCAGATCGCGGGCGAGCCGCGCCATCAGGCTCTGGATATCGTCGCGGCCGCGATAATCCATCCGCTCGGCATCGAACAGGATGATGAGGTCGATGTCGGACGAATAATTGAGTTCATGCGCGCCGAGCTTGCCCATGCCCAGCACGATGACGCCGCAGTCGCGCTCCGGATCGTCCGGATGGGCCAGGGCCAACTGGCCGAGCTTGGCGGCGCCGAGCAGCAGATGGCGCCAGGCCGCCTTCAGCGCCGCATCGGCCAGCGCGCTCAGCGCGCCGGTGATCTCCGGCAGCGGCCAGATCTCGGCGATGTCGGCCAGCGCGATGACCAGGGCCGCCCGGCGCTTGGCGCCGCGCAGCCGCGCCATGATGTCGCTGCGCACCTCATGGCCGGTGAGCGCCGCGAGGTCGGCCAGCGTCGCGTCGAGCGCCGGCGCCACGCCATGGGTCATGACCGACAGCACCGTCGCCGGCTCGCGCAGCGCCAGCCGGGTCAGGTACGGCGAATTGCCGAAGATCGCGTCGAGCCAGGCGCGGGCGACGGGATCCGCCGCGATCGCCGCCATGCCGCGGCCCAAACCCGAGTCGCGGTGGTCCGCAGCCGATGTCGCCCAGCGCTCCCATTCGGTCGCGGCCTGGGCGGTATCGGCTGCCGCCGGGAGACGGGCCGTCTGCACCGGCTCGGCTAGCGTGAAAGGCTCGGACATCCCACATCCTTGGTTCGCGAGACCTTGACGTAGCGCCCGGCGCGTTCCTCCGCAAGCCGGCCTTATGCGACGCAACCCTTGCGCCGGCCGCGCGGGCAGGGCACCACTAGGCATGATGAAGGACGAGGCAGAGACGAAATCGGCCGAGGACTCGGCCGGTTCGGTCGAGGCCGCAGCGCCGCGCGCGCGCCGTCCGCGCCAACGCCGCCGCCGGTTCTGGGTCCATCCGCTGCTTTGGCTGGTCGAACTTGTCGGCGGCCTGGTCGCGCTGGTCCTGCTCTGCGTCGGTCTGCTGGCGCTGCGGTTGGAATGGGGGCCGCTCGAGCTGGGCTTTCTGAAGCCCGAGCTGGTCGCCTGGCTCAATACCCGATCGGATCCGCTGCAGATCGATATCGACCGCGCCTCGCTCAGTTGGGGCGCCGGGCGCTCGATCGCGGAGCTGGTCGTCTCGGGTGTCCATGTCACCGATCCCGCCGGCATATCGGTTGCGAGCCTGCCCAAGCTGTCGGTGACCATCGCGCTCAGAGGCCTGCTCGCCGGCCGGGTCGAGCCGACCCGCATCGCGCTGCTGGGACCCGATCTGAAGATCCTGCGGACGGCCGAGGGCGCGATCGGCATCGACCTGGGGCCCGGCATCGCGTCGGAAACCACCGCGCCGTCCGCCGCACCGCCGCCTGCTTCACTGGTCACGCTGTTGCGCGAATTCGCCGGCAAGCCGCGACCGGGCGACCCGCTACGCCTGTTGAATCAGCTTTCGGTGCTGGAGGCGACGGTCACGGTCGACGATCGCCAGAGCAATGTGATCTGGCATCTGACCGATGGCGAACTCGATCTGTCCCGCGCGGCCGATGGCCTCACCGGCGAAACCTCGGCCTCGATCGGCATCGGCCAGGGCACCAGCCGGGCGTCGGGGCGGGTTCATTACGATGGCGTAACGGACGATGCGAGGTTCAGCCTGTCGCTCGAGGGCTTGGATCCGGCGAAATGGGTGGCCGCCCTGCCGCCCGAACTCTCTGCCGCGTCCGAGGTGCGATTGCCGCTGTCGGGCTCGCTCGATGGCCACGCGCAGCTGCTGTCGGCGCGGCTCGGCGATGTGCAGTTCAAGCTCGATGGCGGCACCGGGACCATCGTCGATCCGCAATTGGTCGGCGGCCAGCTCGCCGTCAAATCGCTGAAGGTCGAGGCGACGTACGATCCGGCGAGCCATCGCCTCAGCCTGGGCACCCTGCATCTCGACCTGGACGGGCCGGTGCTGGATGCCCATGCCACGCTCGACGGGCTGCAGCCGGCCCTGGATGCGCCGAATGTGGGCAGCCTGCCGCTGACCGGCGGCCTGACCATTACCGGCATGAGCATGGACCGTCTGGCCCATACCTGGCCGGAGGCGCTGGCGACCCATGCCCGCGAATGGATCGTCGAGAATCTGTCCGTCGGCAAGGTCGATCGCCTGGAGCTGACCGCGACCGCTTCGGTCGAGCAGTTCCCCTTGAGCGTCAGCCATCTCGCCTTCAAGGGACGAATGGGGCTGACCGGTTTCACGGTCGATTATCTGCATGGGCTGCCCAAGCTGCAGGGGGTCGATGCCCAGATCGACTTCAGCCAGGATGCGATGATTTTCGCAATCTCGTCCGGCAACCTGCTGGGCCTGCGCGTGCCCCAGGCGGCACTCAGGATCGACCAGTTCGACGCCGACGTGCAGCGCATGGCGATCGACGTCGGCATCCAGGGGCCGATCCAGGACGTGCTGACCGTGCTCGACTATAAGCCGCTGGGCTATGCCAAGAAGATCGGGCTGGAGCCGAAGCGCACGTCGGGCACCGCTGACGGCACCTTGCACCTGGGCTTTCCGCTGCGGAGCAACCTGAACTTCGACGAAATCGACTATGGCGCGAAGGCCGAACTGGCCAGTCTCGGCGTGAAAAAGGCCGTGTTTGACCGCGACATCACCGACGGGCGATTCTCGCTCACCCTCGACAGATCCGCGCTGACCTTGGACGGCAACGGCAAGCTCGACGGCGTGCCCACCGAGGCGCGCTGGATCGAGCGGCTGGGCAGCACCGGCAATCTGGCGGCGCGCAGCCAGGTTCAGGCCAAGGCGGTGGTGGACGATCGGGCGCGCGAGCGCTTCGGCATCGACCCGATCCCCGATATTTTGCATGGGCCGGCCGGCGTCGATGTCACCTATCAGGTGTTTGACGACCACCGCAGCCGGGTCGACGCGGCGCTCGACCTCACGCCGTCGCGCCTGACGCTCGGCGCGGTCGACTGGACCAAGAAGCCGGGCGTTGCCGGTCACGCGACGATCGGCTTCGACATGACGGACGGCGCGATCTCGACGCTGGACCTGCTCAAGGTTCAGGCTGGCGACCTCGATCTGGACGCGACCATGAGCTTCGACGCCGGCAACATCCGGCGCATGGACCTGACGCGGCTGAAGCTGGGCGGCACCGAGGCGACCGGTTCGGTCGAGCGCCAGGCCGACGGTGGCTGGGTCCTCCGCGGCGGCGGCCCGACCATCGACATCGGCCCCCTGCTGAAGAAGCTGGGCGAGGCGAGCCCGGACGACACGACCAAGGACGACGGACCGAAGCTCGATATCCAGGCCTCGACCGACCGGCTGATCCTGGGACCCGGCCGCGACATAAGGCAGGTCGTGTTCGACGGCCTGATCGCGCGCAACCGGCTCGAATATGGCAAATTCGACGGACAACTGGGCGCCAAGGGCGCGGCGGGCTTCCATCTCGATCGCCCGGAGGCGGGCGGCCAGTTCGCTTTGACGACCGACGATTTCGGCGCCCTGCTCAAGGTGTTCGACGTCTCGGACAATGTGGTCGGCGGCAAGTTCTCCGCGATCGGGACGGTGGTGCCCGACAATGATCTGCGCCGCTATGTCGGCAAGGCCGAGGCGACGGATTACCGGGTGATCCGGGCGCCGTTCATGGCGCGCATGCTGTCGATCGCCTCGCTGGCCTCGATCGGCAGCCTGCTCACCGGCGACGGGTTGCCCTTTACGATCTTCAAAGCGGATTTCACCCTGGAGAACGGCCGGCTGGCGTTGAGCGGCGCTCATGCCTCGGGCGGCGCACTCGGCATCAATGCCGACGGCTGGGTCGATCTCGACCATGACGTGCTCGATCTGAAGGGCACGCTGGTGCCGGCCTATACGCTGAACAGCATCCTCAACAATATTCCGCTGCTGGGCGACCTGATCACCGGCGGCGAGGGCACCGGCCTGTTCGCGGCGAATTATCGCCTGTCGGGCTCGCTCGACGATCCGCAGATCAACATGAACCCGTTGAGCGCGCTGGCGCCGGGCTTCCTGCGCCAGCTGTTCCTGTTCGACGCGCCGGCGGCACCGGTGCCGGACCCGCGGACACAGCCGCCCGACGCGAAGCAGCCGTAGTGAGCGATTCATATATTTAGAGACGGATTTAGCGATCATGTCGAACCGACATGATCGCATCCGGCTCTAGCGCCTGACCCCGGTCAGCGACGCCTGCGACAGGTCGGTGCCGGTCACGTCCGCGCCGATCATGTTCGCGCCGTCGAAGCGGGTGCCCTTGACCTTGCAGTTGGTCATGCGCACGCCCAGCATGTTGGCCGGCCATTTGCGGCCGGTCGGCTTGCGCTCGTGATTCAGGATATCGGCCTCGGTGAAATCCGCGTCGGACAGGTTCGAGCCGTCGAGCACCGCGTTCTTCAGGCAGGTGCCGCGCATCTGGGCCCGGGTGATGTCGCAATTGGCCAGATGGGCGTCGGTGAAATCGCACAGCAGGAAATTGCCGCCGCGCATGCTGACGCCGTCCAGGTTGGCGCCCTTGAACACGGCCGCCGACAGGTCGAGGTTGCTGAGCACGAAGCCGCGCAGGTCCTGGTCGGTGAAATTCGCCTGGCCGCCCTTGGCGCCGAAGGTCTGGGCCCAGGTACAGTGGCGCGCGATCGCCAGCCGCAGGTCCGGATCGAGCGGCTTGCGCGGCCCCTCCTCGGGATTGAGTCCCATCGAATGTTCGGTATTGGCGTCCTGCAGGATGCAATTGGTCATGTCGGCGGCGGTCAGCACGGCGGCGCGCAGGTCGGCGCCGGTCAGGTTCGCGTCGGTCAGGTCGGCCCCGGTCAGGTCGACGCCGCGCAGATTGGCGCCCGACAGATCGACGCCGCGCAGGATGGCGCCGGCCAAGAGCGCGCCCTTGAAGGCGGCACCGCCGCCGTTGGCGCCCGACAGATCGGCGTTGCTGAGATCGGCGCCGGTGCGGCGGCCCAACTGCTCGGTCATGGCGCGTTCGCCCGGCCGGGCGTCGAACAGCACGCCGCCGGTCAGGTCCGCGCCGGTGAAATCGGCCTCGGCCAGCATGGCGTTCTTGAAATTGGCGCCGCGCAGGTCGGCCCTGCGGAAATTGGCCCGGAACAACGTGGCGCTGTCGAAGCTCGAGGCGAACAGGTCGGCGCCTTCGAAATCGCCGCTGCTGATGTCGGCATAGTCGAACCGGGCGCCGGGCAGGCGGGCACGGGTCAGCGTGCAGCCGGTGAAACGCACGCCGGCGAAATCGGCCCAGGGCTTATCGAGCCTGGTGCCGCCGCGGCCACGCAACCAAAGGGTATGCGCCTTCAGAGCCTCGAGTAGATCCTGTGACATGAACCGTCGACGACCCGATCAATATTCTGGTTCGGCCGCGTGTCCGCCGAATTTTTCGTGTCCCCGGGCACGCGTCGAACCCCGCGGTATTGTCATGCGCGGATCGAGTTTGTAACGAACATCCTTCAAACTTTATGAATGAGCGGCGGCTCTTCGAAAAATCGGACACCGCCGCTCCTTGTCAGACCGGAACGATCAGCGCGTGCCGCTTCTTGCCGGCGGTCAGCTTGATGACGCGGTCGGCATTGAGATCGGCCGCGCCGACGCTCCGGCGCTCGTCGGTCACGGCGGCGTCGTTCAACCGGGCGCCGTTGCCCTTGATCAGGCGACGGGCCTCGCCGTTCGACGCGGCCAGACCGGCGCGCACCAGCAGCTCGACCAGGCCGATGCCGGCGTCGAGGTCGGCGCGGGCGATCTCGACGCGGGCCAGCGCCTCGCCGGTCGAACCCTCCTCGAACACGCGGCGCGCGGTCAGGGCCATGTCGTCGGCGACGGCGCGGCCGTGGGCCATGGCGGTCACTTCGGTCGCCAGCACCTTCTTGGCCTCGTTGATGCCGGCGCCTTCGAGCGCTTCCAGACGCCGGATCTCGTCCAGCGGCAGGTCGGTGAACAGCCGCAGGAAACGGCCGACGTCGCCGTCCTCGGCATTGCGCCAATATTGCCAGAACTCGAACGGCGCCAGTTTGTCGGCGTTCAGCCAGACCGCACCCGACGCGGTCTTGCCCATCTTGGCGCCGGACGCGGTCGTCAGCAGCGGCGAGGTGAAGCCGTAGAGCTCGAGCCCGGCCGCGCGCCGGCCCAGCTCGACGCCATTGACGATGTTGCCCCACTGGTCCGAACCGCCCAGCTGTAGGCTGCAGCCGAGCCGCCGGCCCAACTCCAGGAAGTCGTAGGCCTGCAGGATCATGTAGTTGAATTCGATGAACGACAGCGGCTGCTCGCGGTCGAGCCGCAGCTTGACGCTGTCGAAGCTCAGCATGCGATTGACCGAGAAATGCCGGCCGTAGTCGCGCAGGAACGGAATGTATTGCAGCCCATCCAGCCAGTCGTTGTTGTTGACCATGATCGCGTCGGTCGGGCCGTCGCCGAACGTCAGGTACTGGTCGAACACCCGGCGGATGCCGGCCATGTTCTGGGCGATCTTCTCGTCGGTCAGCAGTGCGCGCTGCTCGTCCTTGCCGGACGGGTCGCCGACCCGCGTCGTGCCGCCGCCCATCAGCACGATCGGCTTGTGGCCGGCCTGCTGCAACCGCCGCAACGTCATGATCTGCACCAAGCTGCCGACATGCAGGCTGTCCGCCGTGCAGTCGAAGCCGATATACCCGGTCACGATCTTCTCGCCGGCGGCCTTGTCCAGCGCCTCGAAATCGGTGCATTGGTGGAAATGGCCGCGGTCGACCAGGGTCTTGAGCAGCTGCGACTTGGGTTCGGTCATGATCGTCCGGTGGATGAGCCGCCGGCCTGATGCCGGGGCGAAGGATGTAACACGGGGCCTCTGGCTTTCGGAAGGGTGGGGCTGTCATGCGTGCGATCGGTTTGATGAGCGGGACGTCGCTCGACGGCATCGATGCCGCCCTGATCGAGACCGACGGGATCGACCAGGTCCGGACCGGCCCGTCGCTGACCCAGCCCTATCCGGCCGACTTCCGCGACGCGCTCCGTGGCATCCTGGGCTCGACCGTACCCAGCGACACGATCCGCGCGGTCGAGCGGCGGCTGACCGAGCTGCATGCCGAGGCGGTCGCGGACCTGCGCCGCCGCCATGGTCTGGCGGATATCGAGCTGATCGGCTTTCATGGCCACACCATCCTGCATCGCCCCGACGAGGGCCGGACCTGGCAGATCGGCGACGGCGCCCTGCTGGCGCGGCTGACCGGCGTGCCGGTCGTGTCCGATTTCCGCACCGCCGACGTCGCGGCCGGCGGCGAGGGCGCGCCGTTGGTGCCGGTCTATCATCGCGCACTGGTCGCGGCCCTGCCGAAGCCGCTGGCGATCCTCAATATCGGCGGCGTCGCGAACGTCACCTGGATCGGCGCGGGCGAGGCCGATCTGGTCGCGTTCGACACCGGGCCGGGCAATGCGCCGATCGACGATTGGATGCGCGCCAAGGCCGGTGTCGGCTACGACGAGGGCGGCAAGCTGGCGCTTGGCGGCAGCGTCGATGCTGAATTCGTGGCGGGCTTTCTCGACCATGCCTTCTTCGCGCGCCGGCCGCCGAAATCGCTTGATCGGGACGATTTCGCCCGATTCCGGCCGGATCATCTGAATGCCGCCGATGGGGCGGCGACGCTGGCGGCCTGCACGGTCGCGGCGGCGCTGGCCGCGCGCCGGCATTTGCCGTCGGCGCCCGCGCGCTGGCTGATCACAGGCGGCGGCCGGCACAATCGGGCGCTGATGAACGGGCTGGCGGCCGGCTTCAACGTGCCGGTCGAGCCGGTCGATGTCATGGGCTGGGACGGCGATGCGCTCGAGGCGCAGGCGTTCGGCTATCTGGCGGTGCGCAGCCTCGAGGGGCTGCCGCTCAGTTTTCCCGGCACCACACGGGTGCCGGCGCCGCAAGCGGGCGGCCGGTTGGACCGGCCGCCGGTGTTTTAGCGCTTGGGCTGCTGGATCAGGGTCGCTTCGAGATGGGTGTCGAGATATTCCGACACGGACGCTTCGAGTTCGACCATCTGGTCGTTGAAGAAATGTCCGGCGCCCTTGAGCGTGCGGAAGTCGATCTTGATGTCGCGCTGATGCGACAGCTTGTTGACCAGCTTCTGCACGGATTCGACCGGGACCATTTCGTCCTTTTCACCATGGATGATCAGGCCGGACGACGGGCAGGGCGCCAGGAACGAGAAATCGAACGTGCTGGCGGGCGGCGCGATCGAGATGAAGCTGTCGATCTCGGGCCGGCGCATCAGCAATTGCATGCCGATCCAGGCGCCGAACGAGAAGCCGCCGATCCAGCAGCCGGCCGCGTTCGGATTGTAGGTCTGCAGCCAATCGAGCGCCGAGGCGGCATCCGACAATTCGCCCTCGCCGCGATCGAAGCTGCCCTGGCTGCGGCCGACGCCGCGGAAATTGAAGCGCAGCGTGGAGAATCCCCGCTTGGTGAAGGCGCGGAACAGCGCATAGACGATCTTGTTGTTCATCGTCCCGCCATGTTGCGGGTGCGGATGCAGCAACAGCGCGATCGGCGCGTTCGGCTCCTTGGAATGCTGGTACCGGCCCTCGATCCGCCCTTCCGGGCCGTTGATAATAACCTCAGGCATGCTGGCAAAATCCTCCGGCAGTCACGCCCACGATCCTGAAAAGCTGCAAATGGTTGGACGCGGGCGCGGTGGGTTTAACACGGCCTCGCATCGGTGAGGGCTGCCAATCTTGATGGGGTCGGTCCGATAAACTATATGGAGTGACAGGGTAGGGACGCTGCCGCAAGCGTGAAGGGTGTTCCAGCGGCGAATGGCTGCTGCGATCTTCTGCTCTTCCGATCCTACCATGGCGGGATCCCATGTTTCTTGAAAACCTGCGTGACGATATCAAAGCCGTGATGGCGCGCGACCCCGCCGCCCGGTCGTTCTGGGAGGTGGCGCTGTGCTATCCCGGCATCCAGGCGCTGGCGGCGCACCGGGCGGCCCACTGGCTGTGGCGGCACGATCTGAAGCTGCTGGCGCGCTGGCTGAGCCAGGTCGCGCGCACCCTGACCGGCATCGAAATCCACCCGACCGCCAGGATCGGCCGGCGGCTGTTCATCGACCATGGCATGGGCGTGGTGATCGGCGCCACGGCCGAGGTCGGCGACGATGTCACGCTCTATCAGGGCGTGACGCTCGGCGGCACGCTGCTGCACAAGGGCAAGCGTCATCCGACGCTCGGCAATAACGTCATCGTCGGCTCCGGCGCGCAGGTGCTGGGCGGCTTCACCGTCGGCGAGGGCGCCCGCATCGGCGCCAATGCGGTCGTGGTGGCCCCGGTCGAGGCACATACCACCGTCGTCGGCATTCCGGCCAAGCCGATCTCGCGTGCCGGCCGCGACGAGCATTGCGACGACAGCTTCGTGCCCTATGGCACGCCGATCGACGATCTGCCGGACCCGGTGGCGCGCGCGCTGAAGGGCCTGCTCGACGAGGTCGCGACCCTGCGTGCCCGGGTCAATCAACTCGAAACGGCCTATGACGATGATCGTCTCAACCCTCTACCGCTTGCGGGAGAGGGTGGCGAGCGCGAGCGAGCCGGCTGAGGGATGAGTTCCTTCGTCTTTCTCGACCATAACGCCACGACGCCGGTCAGGCCCGCCGTGATCGCCGCGATGATGGCCGTGCTGGGCGAAGCCGGCAATCCGTCGTCGGTCCATGCCCAAGGCCGTGCCGCGCGCCGCCGGGTCGAACTGGCGCGGTGCCAGGTCGCCGAGGCGATCGGCTTGCCCGCGGGCGGCGACATCGTCTTCGCCTCTGGCGGGACCGAGGCCAATCATCTGGCGCTGCGCGGGCTGAAGGCCCCGGGCCGGATCCTGATCTCGGCGATCGAGCATGATTGCGTGCGCGCGGCCGTGCCGGACGCGGCACTGATCCCGGTGACGGCCGACGGCCTGGTCGATCTGGCGGCGCTGGAGCGGCTGCTGCAGGGCGGCGCCGGCCTCGTCTCGGTCATGGCGGCCAACAACGAGACCGGCGTCATCCAGCCGATCGCGGACGTGGTCCGGCTCGCCCATGCCGCCGGCGCGCTGGTGCATTGCGACGCGATCCAGATCGTCGGCAAGGCGCCGTTCGACATGGCGGCGCTCGGCGTCGATCTGGCGACGGTCTCGGCGCATAAGCTGGGTGGCCCGCAGGGCATGGCGGCGCTGGCGCTGGCGCCCAAGGTGCCGGTCCGCGCGCTCACGACCGGCGGTGGCCAGGAAAAGGGCTATCGCGCCGGGACCGAGAATGTCGCCGGCATCGTCGGTTTCGGCCTGGCGATCGAGGCGGCGGTGGCAGAGCTTGATGCCTATCAGCGGCTCGCGATAATGCGCGACTGGTTGGCCGCGCGGCTGCTCGCGATCGACCCGCAGGCGATCGTGTTCGGCGCCGATGCCCCGCGCGTCGCCAACACGCTGTCGATCGCCATGCCCGGCGTGAAGGCCGAGACCCAGGTCATGGCGTTCGATCTGGCCGGCATCGGCCTCAGCGCCGGCTCGGCCTGCTCGTCCGGCAAGGTCAGGACCAGCCATGTGCTGACCGCCATGGGCGTTCCGCCGGAAGTGGCCCAGAGCGCGATCCGCATCAGCCTGGGCCGTGACACGAACGATACGGAGATCGACCGAATGATCGAAGCTTGGGCGACGCTGCGCACCCGAACCGCGCGGAGCGCCGCATGACCCCAGACCGCGCGGAGCGCGACAAGACCGACGGCGTGCGCGTGCCGCCGGACGCGATCTATCTGGACTACCAGGCGACCACCCCGACCGACCCGCGCGTGGTCGAGGCCATGATGCCCTATCTGGTCCAACGCTTCGGCAATCCCCATTCCGACGCCCATGTCTTCGGCCAGGAAGCCTCCGACGCGGTCGAGCGGGCGCGCGAACAGGTGGCGGCCTTGATCGGCGCCGAGGCGCGCGAGATCGTGTTCACCTCGGGCGCCACGGAATCCAACAATCTGGCGATCAAGGGCGCGTCGCGGTTCCTCAAAGCCCGCCGCGACAAGCTGGTGACGGTCGCGACCGAGCATAAATGCGTGCTGGAGAGCGGCCGCGCGCTGATCGCCGAAGGGCTGGAACTGACCATCCTGCCGGTCGAGCGCGACGGGCTGGTCGATCTGGACCGGCTCCGCGCCGCGGTCGATGAGCGGACCGCGCTGGTCTCGATCATGGCGGTCAATAACGAGATCGGCGTGGTGCAGGATCTGGCCGCGATCGGGGCGATCGCGCGCGCGGCCGGCGCGCTGTTCCACACTGATGCCGCCCAGGGGTTCGGCAAGATCCCGCTCGACGTCGGCGCGCAGGCGATCGATCTGATGTCGATCTCCGGCCATAAGATCTATGCGCCCAAGGGCATCGGCGCGCTCTATGTCCGGCGCCGCCCGCGCGTGCGGCTGGAGCCATTGTTTTCCGGTGGCGGCCAGGAGCGCGGCCTGCGTTCCGGCACGCTGGCGCCGGCGCTGATCGTGGCGCTGGGCGAAGCGGCCGAGATTGCCGGCCGGGAAATGGGCGCGGAGGCGGCACGCCTGGCCGATCTTGCGGCATCGTTCCTGGCGCGGCTCGGACCCGGCGTGACGGTCCATGGCGACCGGACCCGGCGCATCCCGGGCAATCTCAACATCGGCTTCGACGGCGTCCGGGCGCAGGACCTGATGGCGGTCGTGCCCGACCTGGCCTTGTCGGTCGGCTCGGCCTGCACCTCGGCCGAGGTCGAGCCGTCCTATGTGCTGAGCGCGCTCGGACTCGACAATCAGGCCGCCGCCTCGGCCGTGCGGATCGGCTTCGGCCGCTTCACGACCGAGGCCGAGTTGCGCCGCGCCGCCGACCGGCTCCGGGGCGCGGTGGCTGGCCTGCGCGCCCCGGGCTTGCAGCCCGTGTTGGAACGCGCCACATCATTCATGGATTAGGTAAAGGCTCCGGGCGATGTTAGCCTCGGCTCCAGGTTTTCGAAGAGGTCGGCAATGGCACGATTCCAGGCGATGAACGTGACGGATGCGGCGGCGGCGCGGGTACGCGAGCTGCTGGCGCAGCGCGACAAGCCGGCGCTCGGCATTCGCGTCGGCGTGCGCAGCCGCGGCTGTTCGGGCATGAGCTATACGATCGAATATGCCGAGGAAAAGGGCCGGTTCGACGAGGTGGTCGAAGACAAGGGCGTTACCGTCCTGATTGACCCCAAGGCGACCATGTTCCTGATCGGCACCGAGATGGACTATGTCGACGACACGCTGCAGTCGGGCTTCACCTTCAAGAATCCGAACGAAAAGGGCCGCTGCGGCTGCGGCGAGTCGTTCCACGTCTAGCCTGGTCGCCGGCCCGATCGGCCCCGTCTCCATGACGACTCTGATTCAAATCGAGGAACCCAGCCGCAGTGCCGATCCGTTGGAGGATCAGGGCATCGCGGTCGGGCTCGAGCTTGGTCCCCATGGTCTGCGCCTGGCCATTGCGGTCGGCGGCAACGTCGAGCTCGTGCCGGGCGAGGCGGGCGGCTCGGTCGGCTATGATGCCGAGGGCGATCTGGTCGTAGGCTCGGCCGATCTTGCCGACATGACCCGGGTCGATCCCATCCTGCTCGCCATTCCCGACCAGCTCGACCCGCGCGGCAAGTCGGCCACGGAGCGTTTGGCGACGCTGATCGCCACGTCGCGGCGCGAACTGTCGCTGCTGGCCAAGCGGCCGGTGACGCGCGCCGTCGCGTCCGTCCCCCTGGGCCATGGTCCGGCCGCCCGCGCGGCCATGCTGCAGGCGGTCGAGGCGGCCGGCCTGGAACTGCTGCGCCTGGTCGAGGCGCCGGTCGCGGCCGCGCTGGCGCTCGAATTGGAAAACCGCGGCGACCGGGATTACCTGTGGCTGGCGCGCGGCGTCGCCGGGTTCGAGGCCGGCGTGATCGCGGTCGCGGGCGGCTCGGTCCGGCTCGCCGACTATGACCTGGCCGACCGGCTCGAAGGGCTTGGTGACTTCGTCGGGCGCCAGACGGACGTCGCCGGCCTGCTGCTCGACCGGGTCACGGCGGCGGAGGCGGCGACGCTGTCGGCCCAGCCGATCCTGCCCGGTTTCGAAGCCGATCGCTCGGTCGTGATCGGCGCCGCCCTGATGGCGGAAGCGCTCGCCGGCTGAACGGCTGGCGATAAAGTCTAGATAGCCCTGCAGCGAATCCGCTTTACGCGGCATCCCGGCTGGAGGATATCGACAACCTCATATTTGCATCCGCGCGACTTTAGGCTCGCGAATTCAGGCGAAGAGACGTTCCATGCCGAAGATGGTTTTTGTGGATACCCAGGGCAACCGCCGCGAAGTGGACGCACCGACCGGCCTGTCCGTGCTCGAAGTGGCCCATAAGCATGGCGTCGATCTGGAAGGCGCCTGCGAAGGCTCGCTCGCCTGCTCGACCTGCCATGTGATCGTCGATCCCGGCTGGGTCGAAGTGCTGAAGGACCCGACCGAGGACGAGGAAGACATGCTCGACCTGGCGTTCGGCCTGACCAAGACCTCGCGGCTCGGCTGCCAGATCGTCATGAGCGAAGAGCTCGACGGTCTGGTCGTGTCCCTGCCGCCGGGGTCGCGCAACCTGCTCAAGTAGCCCCGAGGACGCCGCCATGACCAGTCCCCGCCGCATCGTCGTCGGCATGTCCGGCGGCGTCGACAGCGCGGTGACCGCGGCCGTGCTGGCGGAGCAGGGCCATGACGTGATCGGCGTCACCCTGCAGCTTTACGACCACGGCATGACCGTCGGCAAGAAGGGCGCCTGCTGTGCCGGCCAGGACATCTACGATGCCGCCCGCGTGGCCGAGCAGCTGGGCATTCCCCATTACGTGCTCGATTACGAGACGCGCTTCCGCCAGGCGGTGATCGACGATTTCGCCGATACCTACATGGCCGGGGAAACGCCGATCCCCTGCATCCGCTGCAACCAGACCGTCAAGTTCACCGACCTGATGCAGGTCGCCCACGATCTGGGCGCCGACGCGCTCGCCACCGGCCATTACGTGCGCCGGGTCGAGGGCGCGCAAGGGCCCGAGCTGCATCGCGGGGCCGACCCGTCGCGCGACCAGAGCTATTTCCTGTTCGCCACCACGCGCGACCAGCTCGATTTCCTGCGCTTCCCGCTCGGCTGTCAGACCAAGACCGAGACCCGCGCCATCGCCGAGCGCCTGGGCTTGGCCGTGGCCGACAAGCCGGACAGCCAGGACATCTGCTTCGTGCCCGAAGGCTCGTACGCCAGCCTGGTGGCGAAGCTGCGCCCCGGCGCGCTGACGCCCGGCGACGTGGTCGATCTCGAGGGCCGCGTGCTGGGCCGGCACGAGGGCATCATCAATTTCACCGTCGGCCAGCGCCGCGGCCTGGCCTTGGGCGGCAACGCCGACCGGCTGTTCGTGATCCGGATCGAGCCGGAGACCGCCCGCGTCGTGGTCGGCCCGCGCGAGGCCTTGGCGACCAGCCTGGTGCATCTGGCGGAGATGAACTGGCTCGACCGCGCGGCCGAGACCGCCGTGGACCGCCCGGTCCTGGTCAAGCTGCGCTCGGCCCAGCCGCCCGTGCCGGCCCGGCTCAGCGCCACCGGCCCGGACAGCGCCGAACTGGTCCTGGAAGCGGCGGCCCCGACCGGCGTCGCCCCCGGCCAGGCCGGCGTGATCTATGACGGCGACCGGGTCATCGGCGGCGGCTGGATCAAGCGAAGCCGCCCTGCGCCCGGCGCGCATCTCGCCGCCGCCCAGCATGCTTGACAGACGCGCGCCATTTTCCGATAACGCGGCCTCCCCTGTGGCGGGGTAGCTCAGTTGGTTAGAGCAGGGGAATCATAATCCCAAGGTCGGGGGTTCAAATCCCTCTCCCGCTACCAAATTAAACCCCTGGAAAACTTCGGTTTTCCGGGGGTTTTCATGTCTCACCCGTTTTGCCCAGCGCGGCCACGAACAGCGAGAGCGCCCGGCGCTCCCGTTCGGGCGCCAATCCGGCCAGCCGGCCGTCGAGCACGAGGGTCGCCAGCCCATGGACGATCGACCAGCAGGCGAGCGCCGCGCTGTCGGCATCGTCGGGTGTCAGTTCGGCGACGCGCCGGGCCAGAACGTCATAGGCTCCGGTATCCCCGCCGGCCGGCTTCAGCTGGCCCGGCTGGTCCATGAACATGAGCCGGAACAGCGCCGGACGCGCGCGTGCGAACGCGACATAGGCCAGCCCTTGCGCCAGCAGCGCCGCGCGCGGCTCGGGTGCGCTGTCGGCCGCCGCCAAACCGTCATAGAGCGCCGCGAAGCCGCATCCGGCGACCGCGGCCAGCAGCGCCGCCTTGTCCGCGAAATGGCGATAGGGCGCCATCGCGGATACGCCGGCCGCCCGCGCCACCGCCCGCAGGCTCAACTCCCCGGTGCCGCTTTCCAGCATGGCCAGCGCCGCCGCCAGCAGCGTGCTCCGTAACTCTCCGCGTATCGCCGTCGTCATTCTTGTTTACACTGTAAGCAAATCCCGATATGATTACACTGTAAACACATCGGAGACCCATCATGCAAGCAGCCGTCCATCGGCAGTCCGTCGATCTTTCCGGGTTCCCCGACCTCGTGGTCGTGCTGCTCGGATTTCGGGTGCGCCGCCTGCGGGGCATCGCCACGCTGCTCGGCATCGGCCGCGGCCTGGCCAAGATCAAGCAGGCGCCGCCCGATGGGCTGCTCGGCGACGAGCAGTTTCTGTTCGGGCTGAACCATGTCGGCATCCGGCAATATTGGCGCGACCTCGAAAGCCTGGAGCGCTTCACCCGCAGCAAGCCCCACGCCGACTGGTGGCGCGATTTCCTGCGTGACAGCGGCGGGGCGGGCTTCTGGCACGAGACCTATTCGGCCAAGCACGGCATTGAGGCGGTCTATGTCGACATGCCCGGACCCGTCGGCCTCGGCCGGTTCGCGCCGGCCCGGGCACCGCAGGGGCCCTTCCTGTCGGCCCGCGGTCGTCTGCAGGCGAATGCGGCAGCCCGCGAGGCGGCGGATGGTGAGGGCGACCGCGTCCCGTAGGCACCAAATGACGCAAATCAAGACCGTCTCTCATGCAAAATCGAGCGCCGCCCTTGCACCGGGCCCGCTTGGCCGCGGCCGCCATCACCCTTTATCCTGACCAACCTGCGCCCGCGACCAGACCCGGACGGCACCATGATCCCCGAGGCAGCGCTCTCCCTCATCGGCACCTGGACTGCCGTCTATGCCCTGTTGCTGGCGGTCTATTTCGCGACTGGCTGGCTGTTCTTCAGCAACGATCCCGCGCGGGCCGACAAGATCCAGCCGGGCCGCGCGCTGTCGGCCGAGAAGGTGCGGCGGGATATCCGGCAAAGCGTCCGGTCCTTGGCCAGCATCGCGCTGATGTTCTCGATCGGGCATGTGCTTTATGCCCGGTTTCACATCGGGTTCGCCGCCTGGCCGACCAGTATCGGCTCGGTCGTGCTGTCGTTTCTGCTGTCGATGCTGGCCTACGACACCTGGTTCTACTGGATGCACCGGCTGCTGCATTCGAAGCCGCTGTACCGGCGAATCCATCGCTGGCATCACCTGAGCCTGCCGTCGGTCGCCTGGTCGAACAACAGCGACACCCTGCTCGACAATCTGTTCCTGCAATCCTACTGGCTGGCGGCGCATCTGATCCTGCCGGTCGCGCCGGCGGTGCTGCTGGTCCATAAGCTCTACGACCATATCAGCGGGATCATCGGCCATTCGGGCGTCGAGCATGGCGGCGGCATCACCTTTCCGCCCTCGCCGATGAACAGCGTCACCCACCATGACCAGCATCACCGCTACTTCAACTGCAACTATTCCCCGCATTTCACGCTCTGGGATCGGTTGATGGGCACGCTGCACCCGAGCCATGATGCCGAGCTGAAGGCAAATCTGCGGCGCCGGCAGGGCACCTCGGCCCGGGACACCACGTCCGACGCGTGAAGGGCGGGAAATAGGTATTGTGTCCCTTAATTAAATGCGGAATTCAGTACCGAAATTCAATGCGGGGACACAATACTTATTTAGCCCGTGGCCAGAGACCAGAATTGTTCGGCGGCCGGGGTCTGGCGGGCGCGGGGGCGGAACAGGCGGATCTCGACAGGGATGGTCCAGCCGGCGTCGGCGGCCGGGATGAGCAGGCCGTGGGCCAGATCCTCGGCGATCAGGCTGTGCGGCAGCCAGGCGATGCCGCGCCCATCCTGCGCCATGGCGCGCAGCGCGCCGGCCAGATGGGACGTGACCACCGGGTGGAGCCGCCGGGTCTCCGCGTCCGTGAAAGCCGCCCGCACGATGCGGCCCATGCCGGATTCCGTGCTGTAGGCCAGATAGGGCACCGGCTCGGCGCCCGGCACCAGCCGATGGCGGGCGCCGCCCAGCCCATCCGGGGCCGAGACCGGCAGGAGCCTGTCCTCCCCGACCTTGATCGAGGGGAAACGGGCCGGATCGAGGCCGCTGGCGGCGGCCGGATGATGGTGGCACAGCAGAAACTGCGCCTTGCCCTGCACCATCAGCTGCTCGCAGGCCTGCATGTTCTCGGACATCAGACGGATCGCGGCGGGGGCGGTGCCGGTCTCGAAGCGGCGCAGCCAGGCCGGGAAGAACGTCGATGACAGCGCATGGGTCGCGGCGATGCGGAGCGTGGCGGCCGCCGTCGCCGCCGCGTCCAGCGCCGCGTCGCGGGCCTCGCCCAGCAGGCGCAACAGATCGGCCGCCGCGGGCTGGAAGCGGCTGCCGGCTTCGGTCAGGCCGACCGGATGGTCGTCCCGGTCGAACAGCGGCACGCCGACCCAGTCCTCCAGCGCCCGGATACGCCGGCTGAAGGCCGGCTGGGTCATGTGGCGCGCCTCGGCGGCGCGGGAAAAATTGCCGCTCGCGACGAGGGCCAGGAAATCTTCGAGCCAGTTCAGGTCCAACGGTCATTCCCGAAACGGAGACAGCGCGATGCCGAACCGGCATTGCGCGATGGCAATCTGGCATTGGCCAGGGTGCCGCGTCCACGCTAGTCCTGGCGTTTATGACCGCGCGCGGCAGCTGGCACCCGGCAAAGACCAATCGCGGGAGGAAAACGATCGATGAAGAGCGGCAAGCGGCCGGCCGGGGGCCTGTTCGGCAAGATCTATCTGCAGGTCGTGATCGCGATCCTGCTGGGCGTCGCGGTCGGCCATGTCTTTCCGGCATTCGGCACCGCGCTGAAGCCGCTCGGCGACGGCTTCGTCAAGCTGATCCGCATGCTGCTGGCGCCGATCGTGTTCGGCACGGTCGTGCTCGGCATCGCCCGCATGGGCGACATGAGAGAGGTCGGCCGCGTCGGGCTGAAGGCGATCATCTATTTCGAAATCGTCTCGACCATGGCCCTGGTGATCGGCCTGATCATCGTCAATCTGGTGCAGCCCGGCGCCGGCATGCATGTCGATCCCGCGACGATCGACACCAAATCAATCGCCGACTATACCGCCGCCGCACACAAGCAGAGCCCGCTCGACTTCCTGTTCAACATCATCCCGTCGAGCGTGGTCGATTCTTTCGCCCGGGGCGACATGCTGCAGATCATTCTGTTCTCGGTGCTGTTCGGCCTGGCGCTGGCGCCGGTGCGCGAACGGGCGCGGCCGCTGCTGGACGTGCTCGACGTGCTGATGACCGGGCTGTTCGGCATCGTCGGCATGGTCATGCGCCTCGCGCCGCTCGGTGCCTTCGGCGCCATGGCCTTCACCGTCGGGCGCTATGGGCTGGGCTCGCTCACGTCGCTGGGCCAGCTCATGGTCTCGGTCTATGCCGCCACCCTGATCTTCATCTTCGGCGTCTTGGGGGCGATCGCGCGCTGGAACGGCTTCAGCCTGTGGAAATTCCTGAAGTTCATCCGAGACGAAATCTTCATCGTGTTCGGCACCTCCTCGACCGAAACGGTGCTGCCGCAGATGATGGCGAAGCTCGAGCATCTGGGCTGCGCGAAACCGGTCGTCGGCCTGGTGCTGCCGGCCGGCTATACGTTCAATGCCGACGGCACCTCGATCTACCTGTCGATGGCGGCGATCTTCGTGGCGCAGGCGACCGGCACGCACCTGACCATCGGCGATCAGATCCTGGTGCTGGCCGTGCTGCTGCTGACCTCGAAGGGCTCGGCCGGAGTCGCCGGCGCCGGCTTCGTGACCCTGGCGGCGACGCTGGCCTCGATGGACAAGATCCCGGTTGCCGGCCTGGTCCTGCTGCTGGGCGTCGACCGCTTCATCAACGAGGCGCGCGCCGTGACCAACCTGATCGGCAACGGCGTCGCGACCCTGGTCGTCGCCCGCTGGGAGCACGCCCTGGACGAGGATCGCGCCCACCGGGTGCTCAACGGCGAGGTGGTCCCGCCGTTGGACGCCACCGGGACGGCCGCGGCCGAGGCGAAGCTGATTTAGCGCGGATCGAGGGCGGCCCGGCCGGGTTGAACGCATTGTTCATGCATCGCTTTTAAATTCGTCGGAGGTATCGCTCGCGTACCCCTTGGAGACCCCTATGTCGAAATCATTTTCTCCGATCACGATTCGCGCCAAGCTGATTCTGGCTTTCAGCCTGATCCTGTGCTGCACGATCGGGCTCGGCCTGTTCGCCGTTGCACGGCTGGGCGAGGTTCAGGCCGCCGGTGCGGAGATGCGGAACGACTGGCTGCCCTCGACCCGCGCGCTTGGCATCGTCGCCCAGAGCGTCGAGCGGCTGCGGGCGAACTATGCCCTCATCGTCGTCGCGGCGACCGATGAGTCCCGGGCCTATTATACCGGCGCCGCGAAGAAATCCGTGGCCGAGCTGGAGGATGGCCTGAAGAGCTACGCCCCGCTGGTGTCCTCCGGGGAAGAGCGCCGGATCGCCGACAAGGTCAACGAGTCCTGGCAGGTGTTTCGCGCGTCAAGCATCCAGTTCGAAACGGCGATGGCGGCCGGCGACCGTGCCAAGGGGCTCGAACTGCTGACCGGCGACATGAGCAAGTCGTCGATCGCGTTCCGGACGGCCCTGCAGGAGGATCTGACGTTCAATCTGCATGGCGGGCAGGAGGCGGCCGACCGCGGCGATGCGCTCGGGCGCTCGGCGCATCTTTGGATTCTGGTGGTTCTGGGCGCGATGGCGCTGCTGTGCGTCGCGATCGGCGCGTCGTTGATCAAAGGCATCTCGACGCCGATCTTTCAGATGACCGGCGCGATGCGGCATCTGTCGGAGCGCAACCTGGCGATCGCCATCCCGGGCGTCGGCCGTGGCGACGAGCTCGGCGCCATGGCCGCCGCGGTGCAGGTGTTCAAGGACAATATGATCACCGCCGACCGGCTCGCGTCCGAGCAGAAGGTCGAGCAGGCCGCCAAGGAACAGAGGGCGACCCGGCTGGAAGGGTTGGTGCGCGGGTTCGAAGCCGAGGTCGGCGACATGGTGGCGCTCCTGGCCGCCGGCTCGGCCGAGCTTGAAGGCACCGCGCGGTCGCTGTCGTCGACCGCCGCGGAGACCACCCGGCAGAGCGCCGCCGTCGCGGCCGCGGTCGAGGAAACCTCGTCCAACGTCCAGACCGTGGCCAGCGCGTCGGAGGAGATGGCGGCATCGATCGGCGAGATCGCGCGCCAGGTGACCGCCTCCGCCCGGATCGCCGGCCAGGCGGTGGAACAGGCCGACCGCTCCGGGCACTCGGTCGCGGCCCTCGCCCAGGCGGCGCAGAAGATCGGCGAGGTCGTCCGGATCATTCAGGATATCGCCAGCCAGACCAACCTGCTGGCCTTGAACGCCACGATCGAGGCCGCCCGCGCGGGCGAAGCAGGCAAAGGCTTCGCGGTCGTGGCGAGCGAGGTCAAGGCGCTGGCCAACCAGACCGCCCAGGCGACCCAGGATATCCAGGCGCAGGTCGTCGAGATCCAGCGGGCGACCGAAGAAACCGTCACGGACATCGGCAGCGTCGGCGGCACAATCGGCGACATCAGCGAGACGACGACGGCGATCGCCGCCGCGATCGAACAGCAAGGCGCGGCCACGACCGAGATCAGCCGGAACGTCCAGCAGGCGGCGGCCAGCACCCAGGAAGTCGCGCGCAACATCAGCGGCGTCTCGGTCGCGGCCGGCGAGACCGGCACCGCGGCCGGTCATTTACTGGGCTCGGCCACCAAGCTGTCGCAGCAGGCCGATCGCCTGCGGGTCCAGGTCGCCGGTTTCGTCGATGCGGTCCGTGCCGCTTGAACGCAACTATCCATCGCCGCGGTGCCGTGCCACGATCCGGATCCGAACCTTTCCTCCAAGGAGTCATCCGATGATCCTCACGCGCCGTAGCCTGCTTGGGCTCGTTGCCGGTCTCAGCCTCGCCCTCGGCAGTGCCGCGCAGGCCGCCGACGCGATCCGTGTCGCGACCGATGCCACGTTTCCGCCGTTCGAATATGCCGAGAACGGCCAGCGCACCGGCTTCGATGTCGAGTTGATCGAGGCGATCGGCAAGGTGCTGAACCGGCCGATCGAATGGACCGAGATCGATTTCAAGGGGCTGATTCCGGGCCTCATCGCCAACCGCTTCGACGTGGTGGCGTCGGCGATCTACATCACCGACGAGCGGCGCAAGGTGGTCGACTTCACCGACTCCTACTATCCGGGCGGGTTGGTGATCATGACCAAGACCGGCAATCAGGCGATCAAGGGGCCGGACGATCTGGCCGGCAAGAAGGTCTCGGTTCAGGTCGGCACCAAATCGGTCGCCTTCCTCAAGGACAAGTTCCCGGCGATCGAGCGGGTCGAGGTCGAGAAGAACCAGGAGATGTTCGAGCTGGTCGAGAACGGCCGGGCCGACGCCGCCGTGACCGGCAAACCGGCCGCCAAGCTCTATGCCCGCACGCGCGGCACGCTGCAGCTGGTCGAGCCGTCGCTGACGGTCGAGGAATATGCCTTCGCGCTGCGCAAGGACGAGGGCGACCTGATCACCCAGTTCAACGCCGCGCTGAAGACGCTCAAGGCCGACGGCACTTACGACAAGCTGGTCGCCAAGTACCTGTAGTCCCGAAATGGATCTCGATTTCTCACCGGTCTGGGACGGCTGGCGGGATCTGGCCCATGGCGCGCTGATCACGATCGAGGTGACCGTGGGGGCGATCCTGCTCGGTTGCCTGATCGGGCTGGCGATCGGCCTGGGCCGGCTCGATCCGCGCCGGCGCCTGGTCTATGGCCTCTGCACCGCCTATGTCAGCGTCATCCGCGGCACGCCGCTGCTGGTGCAGCTGTTCATCTGGTTCTTCGGCCTGCCGCATTTCGGCATCAACTTCCCGGCGTTCTTCTGCGGCATCGTCGGCATGGGCATCTATAGCGGCGCCTATGTCTCGGAGATCGTGCGCGGCGCCATCCAGTCGGTCGACCGTGGCCAGATGGAGGCGGCGCGCTCGCTCGGCATGCCCTACCGGACCGCGATGCGCGAGATCGTCGTGCCGCAGGCCCTGGTCCGCATGATCCCGCCACTCGGCAACGAGTTCATCGCGCTGATCAAGAATTCGTCGCTGGTGTCGCTGCTGACCATCGCCGACCTGATGCACGAGGGGCAGAAGATCATCAGCACGTCCTATCGCTCGCTCGAGGTCTATCTGGCGATCGCTCTGGTCTATTTCGTGCTGACCAACCTCACCGGGCTGGGGCTGCGCCTGATCGAGCGCCGGCTCGGCGCCGGCGGACTGATCTGATGGAACCGATCGTCAGCGTGCGCGGCCTGACCAAGAGCTTCGGGCCGGTCGCGGTGCTGAAAGGCGTGGATTTCGAGATCCTGCCGTCGAAGGTCAGCGTGGTGATCGGACCCAGCGGTTCCGGCAAGAGCACGCTGCTGCGCTGCTGCAACGGGCTGGAGATCGCCGACGGCGGCACGGTCCGGATCTGCGGCCGGACCCTGGTCGACCAGGGGCGGTTGCTGCCGGACGCGGATCTCAATGCGCTGCGCCGGCAGGTCGGCATGGTGTTCCAGTCGTTCAATCTGTTTCCGCACCTCTCCGTACTCGGCAACGTCACGGTCGCGCCGCGCAAGCTGCTGGGCCTGTCGGCTGCGGAGGCCGACGCCCGGGCGCGCGCGCTGCTGGGCAAGGTCGGGCTGGCGCACAAGGCCGCGGCCTATCCGGCCACCCTGTCGGGCGGTCAGAAGCAGCGGGTCGCGATCGCCCGCGCGCTCGCGATGCAACCACAAGTCATGCTGTTCGACGAGCCGACCTCGGCGCTCGACCCGGAACTGGTCGGCGAGGTGCTGCAGGTGATGCAGGCGCTGGCCGAGGAGGGCATGACCATGATGGTCGTGACCCACGAGATGGGCTTCGCGCGCGAGGTCGCCGACACGGTCTCGGTGATGGATCATGGCGTGGTGCTCGAGTCCGGACCGCCGGCGCAGATCTTCGACGACCCGGAGCACCCGCGCACCCGCGAATTCCTGCAGGCGGTGACCCAGCGCGGCTGACAGGAGGGAACGCCCAGGCGACGTCCCGTGTTGAGCTTGATCAACACGCGAGGAGCGCGAACCATGGCAGAGACGACGATATCCGAGGCCTTCAAGACCGCGACCGACAAGCTGCACGACCGTGTCGTGGCCCTGGGCGATCAGGCGCATTACCAGGTCCGCAAGAACGTGCCGCGCGCGCAGCGGGCGCTGAATGCCGGCTACGACGACGCGGCCGACGCGGTCCGGTCGCTCGCCACCAACCGGTCGGCCCAGGCCTGGCTCGCGGCCGGCGTGGTCGCGGCGGCGATCGGCGTGGCCGGCCTGCTGCTCGCGCGCCGACGCTCGTAACGGCAAGCGACAGGCGCCGGCAGCCGGCGCCTGTCGTACTCTAGCCCTGGACGGCGGTATCCGGCCGGTCTTCCCCTTCGGCCAGCTCTTCGTGCCAGGTACCCGACGAGTCCTGGAACGAGATCGCGGCCTCTTCGCCGGACAGGCGCTGTTCGCCGGCGGCGCGTTCGGCGGCCCGGCGCGCCCCGTCATGCGAGCCATAGGTCTCGGAATAGACGTGATCGACCTGATAGGCCCAGCCGCCGTTATGTTCGACAATCTTGTAGACGACCCTGGCCATTTGGCTTTTCCTCCTGAAGCTTCGCCCTCTCAACCGTTTGCGGCGCGCGCGGTTGCCTTTAAGCGACGTTCGCCCGGCGCGGCAGCGTCCAGTCCTTCCGGACGAAATGGCAGGTATAGCCGTGCGGAATGCGCTCCAGATAGTCCTGGTGCTCCGGTTCGGCTTCCCAGAAATCGCTCGCGGGCACGACTTCGGTCACGACCTTGCCGGGCCACAGATCCGACGCGTCGACATCGGCGATGGTGTCCAGGGCCACTTTGCGCTGGTCGTCATTGGTATAGAAGATCGCGGAACGGTAGCTGGCGCCCCGGTCGTTGCCCTGCCGGTTCAACGTCGAAGGATCGTGGATCTGGAAGAAGAATTCCAGCAGCGTCCGGTAGCTGGTCTTGGCCGGATCGAAGCTGATTTCGATCGCTTCGGCATGGTTGCCATGGTTGCGATAGGTCGCGTTCGGCACCGCGCCGCCGGTATAGCCGACGCGGGTCGAGATCACGCCCGGATAGCGGCGCAGCAGATCCTGCATGCCCCAGAAGCAGCCACCGGCGAGAACGGCACGTTCGGTCATCGGATATCCTCCGTCAGTCACATCGTCGGTTGATAAATGGGATGTCGCGGCCGATTTGTCAGGTCGTCTCGCGCGCCAGCAGCGAAAAACCCAGGTCGATGATCCGCCCGCCCATCGGCGGCCCCTTCGTCGCCAGCCGGGCCAGGATCAATTCGCCGGCGCGGTGGCCCATGGCGTAGGCCGGGATCTCGATCGTGGTCAGGGCCGGTTGCATCTGGCGGCCCATCTCCAGATTGCCCAGGCCGGCGATCGCAATCCGGCCGGGCACCGCGATGCCGCGCCGCTGGCATTCCAGCAAGCCGCCGACGGCCATGACGTCGGTCGCGAAGAAGATCCCGTCGATATCCGGTGCGCGGGCGAGAATGCGACCCAGGGCCTCGCGGCCCGCGGCGATCGACAGGTCGTCCGGGACCTCCGATACCGGGTGCGGCGCGCCGGCGGCGGCGAAGGCGGCTTCGAACCCGGCCAGTCGGGCCCGGGCCCGGCTTTCCAGCCCGCCGACGAAGGCACCGCGCGTGCGGCCGCGTTCGACCAGATGGCGCCCGACCGCGGCGCCGGCTTCGAAGTTCGAGAATCCCACGATCATGTCGATCGGATCCGGGCTCAGTTCCCAAGTCTCCACCACTGGGGCCGCCTGCCGCCGGAGCGAGGCCCGCACCACCTCGTCATGCACGGCGCCGACGATGACCAGCGCGTCCGGCTGGCGGCCGACCAGGGCGCGGACCAATGTCCGCCGCTTGTCCTCGGAATAGCCGAAATCACCGATCAGGAGATGCAGGTCAGCCGCCGCGACCGCGTCGGCCAGACCGCGCACCGTCTCCGAAAAGATCGAATTGCCGATGGTCGGCACCAGCACCGCCAGAATGCCGCTGCGCCGGGAGGCGAGGCTGCTGGCCGAAAGATTGGGCACATAGCCCAGCGCATCGACCGCGACCATGATGCGGGCCAGCGTGTCCGCCGCGACCTTGCCGGGCTGGCGCAGCGCACGCGACACGGTCATCGCCGAGGTGCCCGCCAGACTCGCGACATCCTCGATGCGCGGTCGCTCGGTCGGGATTCTCATGAGCGCAGGTTCTGTCATGCCGGAACCTTGAAGCGAAGCGGGCCCGGAATGCAAGCCGGAACCCAAGGCGTTGACGATCGGAAATGATAGCGCTACCATATGCCTATGTTAGCGCTATCATAACTGTGGAGGAACGTCATGATCTCGGCCAAACAAGTCGCTGCCTATCATCGTGATGGCGTGCTGGTGGTGGCGGACGTACTCGACGCCGCTCAATTGCGCGAGGCGCGGCGGGTGGTCGAGGAGTTCATCCAGAAGGCCGGCGCGGTCACCAGCCACAACGACGTCTACGATCTGGAGCCCGGCCACCGGCCGGACGCGCCACGGGTGCGCCGGATCAAGACGCCGCACAAGCATCATCCGTTCTTCTGGGACCTGGCGCGCTCGCCCCGGCTGGTGTCGATCCTGCAGGCGCTGCTCGGCCCGGCCGTGCGGCTGCATGGCTCGAAGATCAATCTCAAGGCACCGCATTTCGGCTCGCCGGTCGAATGGCACCAGGACTGGGCGTTCTATCCGCACACCAACGACGACATCCTGGCGGTCGGCGTGATGCTGGACGATTGCACGGTCGAGAACGGCGCGATGCTGGTCGTGCCGGATACCCATCGCGGCCCGGTCCACGACCATCACGCCGACGGCTATTTCTGCGGCGCCATGGATCCGTCCGCCAGCGACGTCGATTTCGCCGCCGCCGTACCGGCCACCGGCAAGGCCGGTTCCATGAGCTTCCACCATGTGCGCGCGGTCCATGGTTCGGCCCAGAACCTGTCGGACAAGCCGCGCGCGCTGCTGCTCTATGAATTTGCCGCGGCCGACGCCTGGCCCTTGTCCGGCGTCGCGAATCTGGAGGCGTTCGATGCGCGGATCGTCGCCGGCGAGCCCACGATCGTGCCGCGGCTGACCGCCGTCCCGGTCCGCATGCCGTTGCCGCCGGCGCCGCACCAAGGTTCGATCTACGAAAACCAGACCAGTGCCAAGAACCGCTATTTCGGCGCGAAGCAGACCGCCGCCTGATCCCAACGACACCATAACCGGCCTAAGCCGGAACCAGGGAGGAGATGCCGGAAATGGCCCATGCAATCCAACAGGCGAGCCCCGCCGCGAAACGGTCGCTGACCCCGGTCATGCTGGCCGCGGCCGTCGGCTCGGCACTCGAATGGTACGATTTCTTCATCTACGGCACGGCGGCGGCGCTGGTGTTCGGCGATTTGTTCTTTCCGAAGTTCGACCCGAGCATGGGCATGCTGCTGTCCTTCACCACCTTCGGCGTCGGCTTCGTCGCCCGCCCGTTCGGCGGGATCCTGTTCGGCTATCTGGGCGACCGCTGGGGCCGCAAGCCGGTGCTGGTGATGACGATCGTGCTGGTCGGCGGCGGCACCTTCCTGATCGGTCTGCTGCCGACCTACAATCAGATCGGCCTGTGGGCGCCGGTCCTGCTCGTGGGCATGCGGCTGATCCAGGGATTGGGCGCCGGCGCTGAATATGGCGGCGCCGTCATTCTCGCGGTCGAATATGCGCCGGAGGGACGGCGTGGCTTCTTCGGCAGTTTCGCGCCGATGGGCGTCACGATCGGCAATCTGCTCGCCGCCGGCGTGTTCGGCCTCGTCACCCTGCTGTCCAAGGAGCAGATGCTGGCCTGGGGCTGGCGCATTCCGTTTCTGGTCAGCCTCGTGCTGGTCCTGGTCGGCGTCTATATCCGCATGCGGGTGCAGGAAACGCCGGTGTTCACCGACACGGCGAAGCAGCAGCCGCCGGTCAGGATGCCGGCGCTGGCGGCGCTGCGCCGGCATCCGCGCAACTTCGCCGTCGTGGTCGGCGCGCGCATGGCGGAAAACGGCCTGGGCTACCTGTTCCCGGTGTTCGGCCTGAGCTACATCATCAACACGCTGCACCTGCCGAAAAGCGTGGCGCTGATCGGCGTGTTCACCGGCAATTTCGTCGAGATCGGCGGCATCCTGTTCTTCGGCTGGCTGTCGGACCAGGTCGGGCGCCGGCCGGTCTATATGGGCGGCGCGCTGTTCTCGGCGCTGTTCGCCTTTCCGTTCTTCCTGATGCTCAATACCGGCAGCATCGGCCTGATCGTGATCGCCTTCGCGCTGATCATGGGCATCGGCGGCGGCGCCATGTTCGGACCGCAGGCGGCCTATTTCGCCGAGCTGTTCGGCCCGCGCCTGCGCTTCAGCGGCTTTGCCTTCGCGCGCGAGCTGGGCTCGATCCTGGCCGGCGGCCCGGCGCCTGCGCTGGCGGCGCTGCTGGTGATCTGGCTGAACGGCGCGCCCTGGGGCGTCGCGATGTATGTGATCGTGCTGTCGGCGATCACGTTTGCCGCAGTCTGGTGGGGGCCGGAGACTCATACCAGCGATCTGCGGGTCGATTATTCGACCGCGGTCGATGACCCGGTCGAGGGCAGGGCCCGCGTGCCGATCCCGATCCGCACCGGCATTTGAGGAGGTCGTCATGGCCCAACGCCTGCTGGTGCTACAATCGATGTGGGCCATGGAGCGCCGACGGCCCGACGGGGCGGAATGGACGCTCGATCGCAAGCTGTCGATGATCCGCGACGCCGGCTTCGACGGGGCCGGCGTCCGGTTCTTCGATGATGCCTATGCCCGCGACGTGACCGGCTTTCTCCGCGCCAACGGCCTAGTCTGGCAAGCGCAATGCTATCCGAAGACGGTCGAGGATCTGGTGCCGATCCTGGAGCGGGTCCGGGAATTGGGTGCCGACCACGTCAATTTGCAGCCGGACGTGCGGCCGTACCGGCTGGAGGCGTGCTATCCCTATATCGAGGGCTGGCAGCGGTTGGCTGAGGAGTCCGGCATCCCGGTCCATGTCGAGACGCACCGGGATCGCATGACGACCGATATGATGGTCCTGCTGCAGCTGCTCGACCGGTTTCCCGACCTGCGCCTGACCGCCGATCTGTCGCACTACGTCGTGGGACGCGAATTCGCTTGGCCGATCGGCGACGAGAACCATGCGCGGATCCACCGGATCCTCGACAATTGCTGGGGGCTGCATGGCCGCGTCGCCAGCCGCGAGCAGGTCCAGGTCCAGATCAGTTTCCCCCATCAGCGCGAGTGGCTCGACCTGTTCATGGGTTGGTGGGACTACGCGATCCGCTCGTGGCGCCGGCGGGCGCCGGCCGACGCGACGCTGACCTTCCTGTGCGAGCTGGGCCCGAAGGAATATGCCATGACCGGCCCGGACGGCTATGAACTGTCGGACCGTTGGGAGGAAGCGCTGATGCTGAAGGACATGATCCGCGCGCTGTGGGACCGGATCGAGGCCGAGCGGGTATAAAAATCCGGTTGCCACCCTATATGGGAGCTAACACCCTGAGCACTTTGGCTCATCACGAACGTTAGTCCCCCATGCCATTCCAAATCGCCGGCTTCCCGATGTACGACTTCGCCCATCTGCAGGCGGCGAACGATGCGCTCTGGCAGGTGGTCGCGACGGCGCTCCGCGCGGCCGGGCAGGGCGATGTCCCGCCCGGGCTCGACCGCAGCCGGACGATCGATGACCTCTGGCAGGATCCCGGCCTCGTGCTGGCGCAAAGCTGCGGCTATCCGCTGATGACCTCGCTGCGGGATCGGGTCCGGCTGGTGGCAACGCCGCGCTACCGGGCCGCCGGCTGCGTCGGGGCATCGTGGGGCAGTGCGCTGGTCGTGCGTGCCGACGACGCCAGCCCGGACCTGGTCGCCTTTCGCGGCCGGCGCTGTGCCGCCAACCAGCCCCATTCCAACACCGGCATGAACCTGCTGCGCGCGGCGGTGGCCGAGCTGGCGGGCGGGGAGGCGTTCTTTCGCAGCGTCGCCTGGACCGGTTCGCACCGCGACAGCCTGGCCCTGGTCGCCGAGGGCGAGGCGGACCTGGCGGCGATCGACGCGGTCACGCTCGCGCATCTGGGCCGGATCGCGCCGACCCTGGTCCGCCGCACCCGCATCCTCGGCTGGACCGAGGCGACGCCGGGGTTGCCGTTCATCACGGCCGGCACGACCGACGACACCACGATCGCCCTCCTGCGCCAGGCGTTGGACCAGATCGCGACCGATCCGGAGCATGAATGGATCCGCGACGCGCTGCTGCTCGATGGGTTCGAGCGCGTGCCGGAGGCGCGCTATCACGGCATCCTGGAACTGGAACGGCGGGCGCTCGCGCTCGGCTATCCGGCGCTGGCGTGACGGCCGCGCCGGGACGGGACGCCGCCCATCCCCGTCTGACGCTGTTCGCGACCATCCTGGCCTCGAGCCTCGCCTTCATCGACGGCTCGGTCGTCAACGTAGCGCTGCCGTCGATCGCCCAGGACTTCGGCGCCGGGGCGACCGATCTGCAATGGACCATCAACGCCTACCTGCTGCCCCTGAGCGCGCTGCTGCTGATGGGCGGGGCCGCCGGCGATCATTTCGGGCGCCGTCGCCTGCTGATCAGCGGTACGGCGCTGTTCAC
>Ga0302313_10000064_pt1 | contig 95678 bp, 87 predicted proteins | sample III_Palsa_N2_2_FD_200454 | JGI IMG/M metagenome (GOLD analysis project Ga0302313, IMG submission 200454) | Peat permafrost microbial communities from Stordalen Mire near Abisko, Sweden - III_Palsa_N2_2 | ecosystem: Environmental > Terrestrial > Soil > Palsa > Peat permafrost | place: Sweden...
GTCGGAGGGCTCTGCGCCGCGGCGGTGCGCTGCTGCATCAGTGGCAATATGAAAACCAGGCCTGCGAGGCTGAGCAAACGCATAGGTCCCCCTTTATTTTTCGACGCGCCGACGGATGATGAACAGCAGTGCCGATCGGGGGTAGATCAATCCTGGAACTTCACAGTTTCTTCGATCTCTCGGTCGTCCTTTCCACGTCCGAGTCGAGAGACTTATCAACAGTTGAACAGGCCTACAATCCGTATGGCAGAATTTACGCCATGCAGGACGCGCATGATTTGCGAGCCTTTGTCGAGGTGGCCCGCTCCGGGAGTTTTCACCGGGCGGCCACCACCGTGGGTCAGACGAAATCGGCCGTCAGCAAGGCCGTGGCGCGTCTGGAGGATCGACTCGGGGTGCGGCTGCTGGTGCGTACCACCCGCCAGCTCACTCTGACCGAAGAAGGCCGCAGTTACCTGGCGGACTGCGAGGAGATACTGGGCAGCATCGAGGCGGCCAATGACAGGGTGAGGCTCAAGCGGGTCCGACCCGGCGGCGCCGTACGTATTGAGTTCCCGCTGCTGTGGGGCCGGGAGCAGATCGTGCCGCTGTTACCCCATTTCCGGCGCAGCTATCCCGATATCGCGCTGCAACTGCTCTTTGCCGATAGTCGGCTGGCCCGACATGACGACTTCGTCGACGTTCGTGTGATCGTAGGTCCCTGTGATGACGCCAGCTTCATATCCAAACCCTTGCTGACGACCCGGGCCATCACGGTGGCGGCGCCGGACTATCTGTCGCAGGCGGGAACGCCGCGGTCCCCGGACGATTTACGCCAGCACACATGCCTGCATTACATCCATCCGACGACGCGCGAGTCCTACCCCTGGCTGTTCAAGGGCGATCGCAGGGCCGTGGGCCGGCGACTGACTTCACCGATGATGCTGAGCCATCCCGACGCCATGCGCGATGCGGCGATCGCCGGCCTGGGGCTTGTCCAGGGGCCGGACTTCCTGTTCGCCGAGGCACTCGCCAGCGGGCGCTTGCAGCAGGTGTTGGCGGAGTACGCCACGACCGGACCGACGATCAGTGTGGCGTGGCGCCAGAACAAATACCTGCCGCAGCGCGTCCGCATTCTGATCGACTGGTTGCGGCAAGCAGCCCGTCCGTCGCCTTAGCTCATCACACCTGCGATGCGAACCGTGGGAAATCGGTTGTTTCCCGACTTGAGCTATTCGTAGGTCCACCACCAAACCGATAATGGCGCAACATTCGAGGCCCAGTAAGCATTCATTGGCGCGCGATGGCACGCGTGACCCCGGAGCGAATCAGATGAGATTGAGGATCACTGCAGTGCTGTTGTCGATCATGCCGGTTGTGGCGTTCGCCCATCACTCCTTCGCGATGTTCGATATGCAAAAGGACGTTTCGCTCAATGGTACTGTCAAGAGCTTCAACTGGGAGAGTCCACACTCCTGGCTGCAGGTGGTGGTTCGCAATTCGACCGGCGAGGACAAGGAATGGAGCCTGGAGATGGGCGCCCCATCGTCGCTTTACCGCAGCGGGTGGCGGCAGGCATCGGTGAAGCCCGGCGACAGGGTTACTGTCGTGGTGCACCCGCTGCGCGACGGCCGGAGCGGCGGAAGCCTGGTTTCCATTGTATTGCCGAACGGCACGCGCCTGGGCGCCTTCGGTGCTTCAGCTGCCCCGGCGCCAACGCCAGCGCCGCAATCAGGTGCAACCCCATGAGTGCTGCCTCGTGGATCCGTTTCGCGCTGTTGTCCGTCGTCGCGTCCGCGGGCATGCAGGCCGTGGCCGCGGCACCGCCCGTGGACTGGTCTGGCACCTGGCACGTCCAAGGATCGGTCGCCCTGGTGTCCGACGACCACGCCCGGATGTTCGTTCCCGGCACCCGTGACCGGCCGCCGCTCAAACCGGATTACGAACGCGAGTACCGCGCGGACCTGGTACGGGCCGAAAATCAGGGAAATCCCAAGGCAACGGATGTCCTGACGGACACCAACACTCTGCATTGCTTCGCCGGAATGCCCCGCGTGATCGCCGCGCCCTTTCCATATGAGTTTCTGGTCACTCCGCAGGAGACCTGGATCATCATCGACAAGGCCGTGCGCAAGGTCTTCACCGACGGCAGGGACTGGCCGAGCGCCGACGCACGCTGGCCCCTGATGCTGGGGCGATCCAAGGGGGTATGGGAGGGGGACACGCTGGTCATCGAAACTGTCGACCTGCGTTCCGACATGTGGCTCGACACCACCCCGCTGATGCTTTCAAGTCAGGCGAGCATCATCGAGCGCATTCGTAAGATCGATCCCGGCACCCTGGAAGACCGTGTCACGATCCGCGACCCCGTCAAGTTGACGCAGGATTGGAACTTTGTCAGGCAATACGTGCGATTCGATCTTCATGAGTGGCCGGATGATCCGGAGTTGTGCGGCGGACCGGATGACCGGAATCCCGTGATCGATGGCCATGTGACCGTGCAGCTGCCGCAGGACGCGAAGAAGTAGCTCCAAGTCACCGCCAGCGGCGTTTTGTTGCTAACCTTTGCTGCCGGCTGTCAGGCAAGGGGAAGCAAGCATGTCAAAACACCATCGTTGCCTTTGCGGTTCACTGCTGGCGCTCTCCGCCTGCGTTGGGGCGGCAACCGCGGCGCCGCCCGCCGTCCAGCCGGCTGACTGGCCCGCGTACAACCGCACTCTTGCCGGTGACCGGTACTCGCCGCTGACGCAGCTCACCACGGAGAACGCCGGGCAGCTGCAGCTGCACTGCGCCTACACCCTTCCGGAGGTGGTCGCATTCCAGACCGGACCGCTCGTCGTCGACGGCACGATGTACTTCACCAGCTACGAGGGGTCGTACGCGATCGATGCCGCCACCTGCAAGGAGAAATGGAGTCGCCACGACAAGAGCGCCGGGCCGCCGGGACTTGCGGTCAATCGCGGCTTTGCCTATCTGGATGGACGGCTCTACCGCGGGACCGCCGATGCACACGTAATCGCTCTCGATGCGACCGACGGCCACCTCGTATGGGACCGCACGCTGGATGTGGCGCAGCCGGGCATTTCCATTCCCATGGCGCCGATCGCTGCCAACGGGCGGGTGTACGTGGGCAACGCTGGAGGCGATACCGTCGGCGTCACCGGGCACGTCTATGCGCTCGATGCCCACGACGGTCACCTCATTTGGCGCTTCGATGTGGTTCCCGCGCATGGGGCCGTAGGCGCCACTTGGACCAATAAGAAACTGCCGGTCTCGGGTGGCGCGTTCTGGACTTCCTTCACCCTCGATGCGCCCAAGGGCATCCTCTACGTTCCGGCCGGAAATCCGGCCCCGGACTTCGATTCGCTCGATCGGACCGGAGAGAATCTCTACGCGGACTCCGTGATCGCGATCGACGCGGCAAGCGGACGGCTGATCGCTTACAACCAACTCGTCAAGCACGACAGCCATGACTGGGATGTTGACAGTGCACCGACGCTCGTGGACACCCGCGGGGGGCGCAGGCTCATCGCCTCGGCGAACAAGGATGGCCTCCTGTCGATCTTGGATCGCTCGAAGCTCGGCCGCCCGGCAGCAGCCTCAGACGATAGGGCACCCATCATTCCACTCCTTGCGCAGGTCCCGACGACCACGCGCGAGAACGTCGACCTGCCCTTGTCGCGCGAGGCACCGGTTCATTTCTGTCCCGGGATGGGCGGCGGCACCGAATGGAACGGTGCGGCCTACAGCCCGCTGACAGACTCGCTCTTTGTTGGGGCAGTCGATCTGTGTGCCCACGTTCAGCTCGTGCACGACCTCGCGGTTCCTGCTGCCGGTGAGGTCTGGTTCGGCAGCGAAGGCTCGATGGCGGACATGACCGAGCCGTCGAGCACCGCACGGGGCTGGCTGACTGCGTACGATGCGAAGAACGCGCATGTGAGCTGGAAATTCAAGGCGCCTCATCCGATCGTCGCGGGCGTCACGCCGACGGGCGGAGATCTCGTCTTCACCGCTGACCTCGGTGGGGATATCTTTGCGCTCGATCAGAGAAATGGCCTCGTCCTGTGGCAGACGAGCACCGGTCAGTCGATAGGAGGCGGACTGGTCGTTTATAGCGTGGGCGGGCAGGAGTTGCTCGGCGTCGCCGCCGGCATGAAGTCCTTCGCCTGGCCTGGCTCAGCCGACCAGAGCCGCATCCTCGTGTATGGGCTGCGCTGAGGACGGGACCTAATCCATGCGTTCCAGAATTTCGGTGCTGCTGTTGTCGATGGTGTTGAGCGCGCAGGTCGCCGCTGCGCTGCTGCAGAATGTACCCCTGCAGTGGCGGCCGACATCCGAGCTGCAGCTGGGTACGGTGCAGATGACACAGACGCCGATCCAGTTCGAAGCTTTCCAGGACACCCGTGAGAACAAGCAGGCCATCGGCGAGAACCAGGAAGACGACAAGCCGAAGCCCGTGACGACCCGGGACGACGTGGGCGCATTTGTCAGCAAGCACATGCGCGAGCTGTTTCAGCGCGCGGGGATCACCACCGTAGACAGTGACGGCGCGGTGATCATCAAGGGTGAGATACGGCAGTTCTTCGTCAGAGAGACCAGCACCTACCAATCCGAGGTCGCAGTGAAACTGACGGTCGTCAGTCGCGATGGCAAAACGCTCTGGAGCGGGCTGGCCTCCGGGGATGCCACCCGCTTCGGCCGCTCCTACAAGCTTGAGAACTACGACGAGGTCCTCTCGGACGCGGTCGTCAACACGGTAAGTTCCATGCTGGGGAGCACGCAGTTCCAGGCGGCATTGTCGGGACATTAGCCTTCAGGCTCCACAAGCGCGGCATCGCGCCCGGTTTGTGAGCGCGCGCTTACGACAGCCAGCGCCTGTCTCTGGTCGATAGATCGAGGCCGAAGCTGCAAGCTACTGCCTTTAAGAGAGGCCAACACCATGACCGAACAACGCACCGAGGAATTCTCCGCGCCGCGCGTAAGCGTGAACCTGGCTGTTTCGGGCGATACCCGCAGCACGGAGACCCCGCGCACCGGCGCTGAGACTGATGAAGCCAGGCGTAATGGCGACGCCGCGCGCAATGACGAGTCGACGCGTAAGGATTCCGCGGCACCCGACAAGGAAAATGCTTCAGGTTCCGATAACGCGCGCGGCAAGGAGCAGAAGCTCAAGAAGGTCTCGCCGGCCAAGGTCCAGATGCAAAGTCGCCTGCCCGCGCTTGAGGACGACGCTGACCTCGAAGTCGAGAAGGAGCATATCGTCACCCGGGATGGCAAAGCAGACTTGCTGTTCATGGGAACGCTGCTGGCTTCTGCGGCGCCAACCTCAGCGCCCAAGGGAAAGTGGCAGGAATATCGAATCTATCTGACCAACGGCGGCAAGCACGTGTTCTCGAAGGTGGCCCGGACCGTATTCGAGGGCGAGGAGGACACGCACGAAGCAGACGTCTTTGATCCGGCTCCGTCCTCGATGCCCTCGCAGCTGATGAGGAGCGCACGCGAGATCGCACGCGCGAAACCGCTGACCTGGATGGATGGAGCAGTCGCTTTCTTCGGCTACGACCCGCTGGCGAAGGTTCTATACCGAAAGCTCGACGTGCGCTTCGAGGAACAGCTCACCTGACGCATGATCCTCAGTGCGCCTGCGCCTTGTCCTTGAGCGTCTGATCGATATCGATATAGCGCCAGAATTCCGCCCGGGTGAAGGGCCAGGTCCGGTAGTACTTTATCCATGGGTACGCCATGTCGATGATGTAACGGTGCGCAATGAATTTCATTGGCGCATACGCGGTGAGCAGCGCGTTCATCCGTTGCAGCATTGCGAGCCGTTCCGGACCGTCCGGGGCCCGATCCTGCTCCAGATATAGTTTGTCAAAGGCCGCAAGCTTGAAGCGCGCCAAATTTTCTCCCCCGGATGCCGGCCCGTAAGCCTGTCTCATGGCACCGGAGGGGTCCGGACCGCTGGCAGTCAGACCGAGCCACCAGATCATGTAGTTCCCCGCCCGGGCCGCCTTGAGCTGGTCTGGCCACTTGGCGACCTTGAAGGTGGAGCGCAGGTCGAGCACGTCCAAGGACTTCTTGAAAATCTCATCCATGATCCGGCTGCGCTGATCGGGCATCGTTGAGATCTCGATCACCAGCGGTGAGCCATCTGGGTTATCGCGCCAGCGCGTGCCATGGCGCCGCAGGTAGCCGTACTGATCCAGCATCGCCTTGGCGCGCGCCACCGAGGTAACCCCGTTCTCGGTGCGTAGTGTGGGGTCGTAGCCGAATACCCCGGGCATGATGAATGACTGCGCCGGGAAGGCCTGGAACTTGAGATAAGTGCGGATCTGCTCGGCGGTGTCGAAACCAAGGCTGATGGCGCGGCGCAGAGCGACATTCGCCGGCGTGTACCCGCCGATTACCGGATTGTCCATGTTGAAGACCATGTAGGCGACATCGATTCGTGGTACGCGCTCGATCTGGATGTGCTTCTTCAGCAGATTCGGCGCCGGCTTGCCATTCGGTAAAGCCAGGTCCGCGAGGTCCAACGGCATGTTCCAGATGAAATCGGCTTCGCCATTCAGGAACGACAGCCAGCGCGGCTGGCTTTCCTCGATGATGGAGATCTCGATGCGATCGATAAGCGGCAGGCGCCTGCCGTCGAGTTCCCGGGCAATCCGCTGCGCGTCCGCATCGGTCGGATCGGCAATGACGTGAAAAATATCCGTGCGATATCCCGGGTTGCGCTCCAGCACAATGAGTGACGACCGGCGCCACTCGACCAGCCGGAACGGGCCGGTGCCGACCGGGTGCGCCATGATGCCATCGCCATACTTCTCGACGACTTCCCGCGCCACCGCGCCCATGATGCTGGAGTCCGCGAGATCTCCAACGAAGCGCGGTGACGGGATGCCGAGTTTGATCTGGAAGGTGTAGCGATCGAGCGTCCGCAACCCCTCGACCTGTCGGTCGTAGTCGAAATGGCCGCTCTTGATGGCCTCGGCGCGCAGTGCTTCCAGGCCGATCAGGCCGAGCGTCTGGAATTCCTCGTAGCTGGAACTGTTCCAGTGCGGGTCGTAGATGCGCTTGTACGAGTACACGTAATCCTCGGCCGTCAATTCCCGCCGCTTGCCGTTGAACGCCGGGTCATCGGCGAAATAAATGCCCTTCTTGATGTGGACGGTGAGGGTCTTGTAGTCAGCCGACACCTCCGGCATGCCATCCGCAGTATTCGGTTCGAGCGTACCGGGCGTCGCCAGATACGCGAAGCGCAGCGGCGCATCGAAGATGTTTTCGGTGACATTACGCGAGTACAGATCGGTGATCTCGATCGGATCAAAGCCCGTCTCGGCGATCTCGAAGGCATAGCGCAGGGTCTTGGGCGCGGTGCCGTTTGCGGCGGACACGCCGAGGATCACGAGCAGGCACAGGACTATCCGGAGTCGGTTCATATCAGTGCAACATGATAGGCTTAAGCCCCCGTGACCAGCTACCTCATTCGCCGCATCTGGCAGATGATCCCGACCCTTCTGGGCGTGATCCTCCTCATCTTCATTCTCTTTACCCTGTTCGGGGGCGATCCGGCTGAGATCATTGCCGGCCAGAACGCCTCGGCCCAGCAGGTTGCGGTCATCCGCCATCAGCTCGGCCTCGACCAGCCCTGGTGGATCCAGCTGTGGATCTTCTTCAAGGAAGTCATTACGTTCAATTGGGGCGACAGCTGGGCGACGCGCGAGTCGGTTTCCCACATTTTCCTAACGCGGCTACCGGCCACCCTGACCGTCATGATTCCCCTGTTCCTGGTCACGTTGGTGCTGTCCGTGCCGATCGCACTCGGCGTGGCTTACGTGCGCGGCTCGCTTACCGACCGGCTGACCATGATAGCGACCACGGTTGCTCTCTCGATCTCCTTCCTGGTGTACGTCATCGCGGGCCAGTGGCTGTTCGGGTTTAAGCTCGCCTGGTTCCCGATCCAGGGCTGGGCACCCAGTGTCTGGACGAACCTGGCCGTCTACGTGCCGCTGCCGGTGCTGCTTGCGGTGCTGGTGAGTCTCGCCCCCCAGGTGCGTCTCTATCGCAGTTTCTTCCTCGACGAGATCGGGCAGGACTACGTCCGCACGGCACGCGCGAAGGGACTCGCGGAGCGGCAGGTGGTCTTCAAGCATGTCCTGCGCAATGCAATGATCCCGATCCTCACCGACATCTCGCTGCAGCTGCCCGGCCTGTTCATAGGTTCGTTCCTGATCGAAGTCTTCTTTTCGATACCGGGGCTCGGCCGTGAAGTGCTGCTTGCGGTCAATCGCAGCGACTATCCGGTCATCCAGGCGACGACCATTTATCTGGCCATGTTTACGATGGTGATCAACCTCCTCACCGACGTGCTCTACAAACTGGTCGATCCACGGGTGGTGCTCAGATGAGCGCCGCCGTCGCTGCCACGGCCATGAGAGCGCCGCGCGCGACGGGCCATGGTGTCTGGAGCCTGGCGGCACGGCGTCTGCGGCACGACCGCATCGGGATGGCCGCACTCGCCGTGGTCGGCGTGTTCATCGTCATGATCGTGCTGGTCTCACTGCACCTGCTGGCGGCCAACTGGGCCGACGAGCCCGGGGTGCATTACGCCAATCCGACCTTCCTGGGGCCGGGTCCAGATGACCTGGCCATGATCGAGCCGCCGCCGGGACACATGCTGGATCTGACCGCCGTCGACCCGCTTGCCCCGCACTATGCAGATATCGAGCGGCGGGCCCGCGAACTTGAGACCAACATCCGGCCACGCATCCGGACGCTGCCGTTCGGCGGTGACCGCTACGGCCGCGACGTTCTCAAGAAGGCGATCAAGGGTGCGCAGGTCTCGATCATCGTCGGGCTGGCCGCTGCACTGGTGGCCACCTTCATTGGCAGCGTGCTCGGCGGCTTTGCGGGTTTCTTCGGCGGCCGCGTCGGCGACGCGCTCGAATGGCTCTACAACGTGTTCACGTCAGTGCCCTACATCCTGCTGGTGTTCGCGTTTGCGGCAGTGAGCGGTCGGGGTATCGGCAGTGTGATCGTGATCCTCGGCCTCACCGGTTGGACCGGTGTCTACCGTCTGATCCGTGCCGAGTACATCAAGCACTCCAACCGCGAGTACGTGCGCGCCGCTCAGGCCATTGGCGCGACACCGCTGTCGCGCATGTTCGTTCACATTCTGCCCAACGTGTCGCATGTCATCCTAGTGCAGCTGTCCTTGAATGTGGTCAGCTTCATCAAGGCCGAGGTCATTCTGTCGTTTCTCGGGCTGGGGGTGTCGGTCGATTCGGTGTCGTGGGGCACGATGCTCAATGAGGCGCAGTCTGAGCTGATTCTCGGCAAGTGGTGGCAGCTGGCGGCGGCCACCTTCTTCATGGCTGTATTCGTGACGGCTTTCTCCGCGTTCACCGACTCCCTGCGTGACGCGCTGGATCCGAAACTGCGATGACCGAATCCGCGCCAAAGGCTCCGCTGCTGTCCGTGCGCGACCTGGCGGTCGAATTCCAGATCGCCCGCGAGGCACCGCGCGTCGCAGTCCGGGGCATCAGCTTCGAGGTTCCCGCAAACCGCACCGTCGCTCTGGTTGGTGAGTCGGGCAGCGGCAAGAGCGTCTCGGCCATGGCCATCCTGCGGCTCCTGCCCGACAATGCCCGCATCTCAGGCAGCATCCGTTTCGAAGGACGTGAACTGACGACGCTGCCGGCCGCGCAGCTCCGCGACCTGCGCGGCAGCGCCATGTCGGTGGTGTTCCAGGAACCGATGTCCTCGCTCAATCCGGTCTTTACGGTGGGGAACCAGATCGCCGAGGTGCTGCGCATCCATGAGCACATCGGCCGGCGTGCGGCACACGCGCGTGCTGTGGAGCTCCTGACCGAGGTGGGACTGCCGGATCCGCAGCTGCGGGTCCACAGCTACCCGCACGAACTGTCGGGCGGGCAGCAGCAGCGCGTCATGATCGCGATGGCCATTGCCTGCAAGCCCCAACTGCTGATCGCCGATGAGCCGACCACGGCGCTCGACGTGACCATCCAGAAGCAGGTCCTCGAACTGCTGGCGCAGCTGCGCAAGAGCCATCAGATGAGTGTGCTCTTCATCAGCCACGATCTGGGCGTGGTGGGTGAGATCGCCGATGAAGTGATCGTGATGCAGGACGGCATCGTACGGGAGCAGGGCGCGGTCGAGAAGATCTTCACGGCGCCCACGCATCCTTATACCCGGGCGCTCCTGGCCTGTCGGCCGGACATGGAGCGGCATCCGCGGCGCCTGCCGGTGGTCGCCGACTTCCTGGCCGGCAAGGAACCCGATCTGCACGATGCGGTACGCGTGCCACGCACCGACCAGGAGGTCGTGCTCGAGGTAACGGGGCTCCGGAAGAGTTTCCGGCTGCGGGATGGCCTGTTCCATTGGCGCGAGGTGCCGGCCGTCGAGGACGTGTCCTTTACGCTGCGGCGCGGCCAGACCCTCGGTGTCGCGGGCGAGTCCGGCTCGGGCAAGACAACCGTTGGCCTGACATTAATGCGCCTGCATCAGGCGACCGCCGGTCGGGTGCTCATGCATGGCGAGGGTGGGACAGTGGATCTGCTGAGCCTGAGCGAGGCGGCGATGATGCCGTTCCGCCAGCGCATTCAGATTGTCTTTCAGAATCCGTACGCCTCGCTCAATCCGCGTTTCACCATCGGCCATATTCTGACCGAACCGATGGCGCTGCACGGCATCGGCGCCAACACGGGGGCTCGCCTCGCGATGGCGGCTGAGCTTCTGCAGCGCGTCGGCCTGCCACGTGATGCCCTCAACCGGTATCCGCATGAATTCTCCGGAGGGCAACGCCAACGAATTGCGATCGCACGCTGCCTGACGCTGCGGCCGGACGTACTCATTTGCGACGAGTCGGTGTCCGCCCTCGACGTGTCGGTCCAGGCGCAGGTACTCAACCTGCTGCTGGATCTGCAGGAGGAGTTCGGCATGGCCTACATCTTCATCTCGCACGACCTGGCCGTGGTGCGCTACATGGCTGACCAGGTCATGGTGATGAATAAGGGCAAGGCGGTCGAAATGGCCGATGCCGAGACCATCTATCGGCAGCCGCGCGATCCCTATACGCGCAAACTGCTTGGTTCGATTCCTCGTGGGCTCGCCGGCCGCATCGTTGGCTAGCGGGGATAGGATTTCCGGTGAACGTCAAACTGGGGAAATGAAGGCGACGTTTGTCTTCCCACGAACGAATAGCCAAAAATAGTAGACCCCGCCGATGGCGATCCAGCAGACGCCGAGCACCTTCGCGGCACGATCCATCTCATACAGAACGTACAGGATGATGAGCAATCCGGTCAGCGGGAAAACGCAATGCCGGAGCCACGCGCCGCTGCGCTGCCGGATCAGATAGTGATGAATCACCGACAGATGCAGCAGGACGAAGCCGGTCAGCGCGCCGAAATTCACGACCCGGGTGAGATCATCCAGGCGTGTCGCGAACAGCAGGCCCACCAGCAGCGACACGCCTGCGACGACCAGGGTACTCACATAGGGCGTCTGGAAGCGGGGATGCACTTTCGCGAGCACGGCGGGCAGCTTGCCATCGCGCGCCATGGCAAAGAGGATGCGCGACACCGCGGCCTGGGCGGCCATGGCATTGGCAATGGCGTTGGCAATCACGACGACGATGATCGTGACCAGTCGCAACCACGCGCCGCCGGCACGTTCGGTTATTTCGTAGAAGGCGGTGTCCGGGGAGGCGAAGGGGGAGTCGCGCGCCAGATCGGTCGCGATCCAGGTCTGCAGCATGAAGAGCGCGCCGATGATCAGCAGCGATACCACCGTCGCCCGGCCGACAGCATCCCGGTCGCCGCGACTTTCCTCCGCGAGCGTCGAGATGCCATCAAAGCCGAGAAACGACAGGACGGCAACCGAGGTGGCGCCGGCGACGGTGGCGAGTGAAAACACGTGGGGGTCGTAGATGGGCGTCAGCGTCAGCCTGCCGGCACCCGCGCCACCGTACAGGGACATCAGTCCGAACACGACGAACAACGCCAGCGTGGCCAGTTCCAACCACAGCAGGTACCGGTAGAGGCGCGCGGTGAACTGGATGCCGAGCAGATTGGCCCCGGCATTGAACGAAATGAACAGCACCAGCCACAGCCAGGTCGGTACCTGCGGGAGAATCGGTCGCAATGCGACGGCGCTGAACAGGTAGAGCAGGGACGGGACGAGAACGTAATCCAGAAGAATGAGCCAGCCGGAGAAAAAGCCCGCGATTTCGTGCAGACCGCGCTGCGCGTAGGTGTAGACGGATCCGGCCAGTGGAAATGCCCGCGACATCGCCGCGTAGCTCAGCGCCGTGAACAGCATCCCGACGAGACCGAGCAGGTACGCCAGCGGTACCATGCCTCTGGCGTCGTGCCAGACGAAACCGAATACGGCAAACGGTGCGATCGGCACCATGAATATCATGCCGTAGACGATCAGGTCGCCCGTCGTCAGTGCACGGCGCAGTTGCTCCCGGTATCCGAACTCTTCCAGCGACATGCGTCCCAGTCTAAGATGATTCATGCCACATCGACACACCATTCATCACCAGCATCTGGGCTGGGATAACAGCCTCGCACCTCTGGTACGTATCGCGCCCGGGGAGTCGATCGAATTCGAGGTCGTGGACGCGGCCGGGGGCCAGCTTTCCGGAACCTCGAGTGCGGAGGACATCGCTCGCCTGGATTTCTCCAGGATCAATCCGGTCACGGGACCTGTGCACATTGATGGGGCAGAACCCGGCGACGTTCTGAAAATTACGCTGCTGTCGTTTACTCCATCCGGATGGGGCTGGACCGCCAATATTCCCGGTTTCGGTCTTCTGGCCGAGGAATTCAAACAGCCCGCACTGCACCTGTGGCGCTACGACCCCACGACCCTTGCGCCGGCATTGTTCGGTCAGTGGGGGAAGGTGCCCCTGAAACCCTTTACCGGCACGATCGGTGTGGCGCCGGCGGCGCCCGGTCTGCACAGTATCGTTCCGCCGCGCCGCGTCGGCGGCAACATGGATATCCGGGACATCGCGGCAGGCACCGAACTGTTTCTGCCCGTCGAAGTGGCGGGCGCCTTATTTTCCGTTGGCGATACGCATGCCGCGCAGGGCGACGGCGAAGTGTGCGGTACTGCGATCGAAAGCCCGATGCGCGTCGCCGCGCAGTTTGATCTGATCAAGCAGGTGCCGCTGACTCATCCACGATTCCGGACCCCGGGGCCCGTTACCCGCCATCTCGATGCAAAGGGTTACGAAGTGACGACCGGGATCGGTCCGGACCTGATGGAGGCGGCGCGCGCGGCGGTGCGTTCGATGATTGACCTGCTGGGCCGATCCCATGGCATGCCCGCCATCGACGCGTACCTGCTGTGCAGTGTCTGCGGCGACCTGCGCATCAGCGAAATCGTCGATCTCCCCAACTGGACCGTGTCCTTCTATTTTCCCCGCGTCGTTCTTGAGTAATCTTAAGGCCTTGGAACCAGGGCGACCACGCGGGCCGGAAAGCCGCTGCCGTGCTGCGGCTTCGGGAACGTCACCAGTACCAGCGCCCCGGCTTCGGGAACCTTGTCGAGATTGGCGAGCAGTTCGATCTGGAAATGGTTGGTGCCCAGGACATAGCGCTCGAGCGAATAGTCATCCTTGTTGACCGCGAAGCCGGGATCGGTGTCGGTGGTTTCATGACCTGATGCCGTGATCTTTCGTTGCTCGTACAGATACTGCAGGACGGGTTTGCTCCAGCCCGGATAGTGGGCGAGTCCCTTGGCATCGAGGTTCTGCATGGCCGCCTCGTCCGGCCAGCGCCGCGACCAGTCGCTGCGCAACGCCACGAAGGCACCCGTGGGAATGACACCATGTTTTGCTTCCCACGCCTTCACATCGTCCAGGGTGACGACGTAATCGGCGTTCTTCGCCGCCTGCTCGTGGATATCGAGAACCACCAGGCGCAGCAGGAACTGTTTCGGGTCGATCTGATCGACGGTCTTGAGACCATCATGGAAGTGCGCCGGCGGATCGACATGGGTGCCCCACTGTCCCGGATGGCAGAACTCCTCGGCATGGAAGCCATCCTTGGCGATGGTAAAGGTGGTAGTGACGGTCTCCGGCCTGAAGCCCTTCCAATGCGGGATGGTGGGGCCGAAAGTGTGCGTCAGATCGACGAAGTCGGCCTGCTGCATAATGGTGAAGGCCTGTTCAAGGCTGCTCGCTGACGGTGCAGCCCAGCCGACCTGAAGGTGGGTCGCGATCATCAGGAGTCCAACCAGGACAGCACCGGATCGAGTTGCAACGGGCATCGCAGTCTCCGCTCGTCAAGCCAGTCGCAAGGCTACACCGCGTGTGCGAGAATTTCCCGGATGCAACGCGAACCGATCGTATTCGTCGGCACCAGCGATCTGTCCGGCCATTTTCGCGGCAAGAGCTTTCCCGCTGCCGATCTGCCCGCGAGGCTGGAGCGCGGCGTTGGACTGGCACCGACGAACCTGTTCCTCTCGACCTTCGGTCCCATTCAGGTGACTCCCTTCGGGACGGCAGGTGAGGTGTTCCTGATTCCCGATCCCGCCACCCGCGTGCTGCTGACTTTCGACGGCAGTGCGACGGAGCATTTTTATATCGGCGACATCCGCGCTGCCGATGGCACGCCCTGGTCGTTCTGTCCGCGTCACGTGCTGCGCCGCGCGATCGAGCGCCTGGAGGTCGAGACCGGTTTGCAGTTGCTGGCGAGTTTCGAGCAGGAACTCACCTATAGCGGCGTTCCCGCGCATCCGCATGAACCTTACCAATTGAGTTCCTATCGCCGGCAGGGATTGTTCGGCGAAGCGCTGCTCGCGGCGTTGCGGCAGGTCGGCGTGATACCGGATTCGTTCCTGAGTGAATACGGAGCGCAGCAGTTCGAAGTCACGGTCGCGCCGTCGCTCGGGTTGCGCGCCGCTGACGATGCGGTGATCACGCGCGAGGTCGCGCACGCGATCGCCTCGCGGCTGGGCCATCGCGCCAGCTTCACGCCCATGCCCCGGCCGGAGGGCGTGGGCAACGGCACCCATATTCATTTCAGCTTCCTGGATCGCGACGGCCAACCGGTGCTCTACGATGAGCGCCAACCCTGGCAGCTGTCGCAACTGGGCCGCCGCTTTCTGGCGGGGATCCAGCACCACCTGCCGGCCCTGTGTGCCGTGACCGTCCCCTCGATACCGTCCTACTATCGCCTGCGCCCCGACCGCTGGGCGCCCGTGCGCGCGGATGTCGACGCCCACAACCGTGGCTCAGCGCTGCGCATCTGTCCCGTCTCAGGCAGCGATCCGACCCAGCGTGCCCGGCAATTCAATCTGGAATTTCGCGTCGCCGATGCCGCCGCGAGTCCCTACCTGGCGCTCGCCACGCTGGTGCACGCCGGGCTCGACGGCATTCGCCATGAGCGGGAGATTGAAGCCACTCGTCCGGCTCTGCTGCCAGGGAGCCTGGGTGAGGCACTGACGCTGCTGGCAGGGAGTGAGGCAGCGGCACAGTGGCTGGGCGCGGATCTGCTTCAGGCCTATCTGCTCTTCAAGCACGCGGAGATCGACGGCCTCGCGGACCTGGATGAACTGGAGATCTGTCGCCGCTATGCCGAAATCTACTGACGCCGTGGACACGTTGCTCGCGCCGGACGAGCCGCTGCCGTTCAGCCAGTGGCGGCCGGAGGGGAGCTCGAACTTCGTCATCGTGGTTGACCATGCGAGCCGGCGCATACCGCGAAAGCTAAGAGACCTGGGAGTTCCGGCGTCCGAGTTGCAACGGCACATTGCCTGGGACATCGGCGCCCTCGCCGTGGCCGAGCAGGTTGCGGCGGCGCTCGATGCCCCGCTCATCGCCCAGAACTATTCGCGGCTGGTGATCGATTGCAACCGCGATCCGGACGTAGTCAGCTCGATTCCGCAGTCAAGCGAGTGGACCGGCATCCCGGGCAACCTGGGACTGAGTGCAGCGCAGCTCGCTGCGCGGCGGACCGAGATCTTCGATCCTTACCATGCCTGCATTCGGGCGTTGCTGGATGCGAGACTTGCGGCCGGCCGGCCCACCATTCTGGTGGCGCAGCACAGCATGACCCACAGCTACAAGGATGTCCGGCGCGAAATGCACGCGGCGATCCTGTACAACCGCGATCGCCGCTTCGCCGGTCTCATGCTCGAGATGCTGCGCCGGGAGCAGGACCTGGTCGTGGGCGATAACGAGCCGTACTTCGTCAGCGATGCAACCGACTACACGATTCCTTGGCACGGCGAGGCGCGTGGGCTGCCCCACGTGGAGATCGAGATCCGTCAGGATCTGATCGACGACGAGGCGGGTCAGGCCGATTGGGCACAGCGGATCACTCGCGCATTGCAGGACGCCGAACACGCCTTTCTGGGAGCTTTCTCATGAACCAGCCGCTCAGTCGCGAGATCGAGATCGATGCTGCCCATGCCGCGCTGCTGTTCGTCGATGTGCAGAACTACAACTGCCGGCGCGACGGTGGTGAATATGCCCACCTGTCCGCAGACGAAAAGGAGCAGCGCTACGGCTATTTCTTCCGCACGCTCGAGGAACACGCGTTACCGAATATGGTCCGCTTGCAGGCCGCCGCCCGCCGGGCCCGCATCGAGGTCACCTACACGGTGATCGAGAGCCTGACGGCCGATGGACGGGATCGTTCGCTGGACTACAAGATCAGCGGGTTCAATGTGCCGAAGGGTTCCATCGATGCTCAGCTCCTCAGGGAACTCGCGCCCACCACCGATGAGATCGTTTTTCCGAAGACCTCTTCGTCGGTGTTCATTTCGACCAACATCGATTACATTCTGCGCAATCTCGGCATCCGGTCGTTGATTATCGCTGGTTGTCTGACCGATCAATGTGTCGACTCGGCCGTTCGCGACGCCTGTGACCTGGGGTACCTCGTGACCGTGCCGACCGATGCCTGCGTGACTTTGTCCGCGGAACGACACGACTGGTCGCTGCGCAACAACCGGGGCTACTGCCGCCAGATCAGTGCGCGCGAGCTGGTCGCGGAGATGGCGCGCCTGACCGAAGGTCGCTAAACGAGACGTGGAACATTGTGGGGCGGGCTGCACCCTTTGAGGGCGCGACACCTGTAGTGATTGGAGCGGTCCGTGGCACCCCTTATGATGGGAACACATGGCACCTCTACGATCCATCCTGAGTCTGCCGGAGGCCATCGGCCTTTCGCTCGCCGTCATCTCGCCTACGGTCACCGCTGCTTTCAACATCACGCTGGTGGTCCAGGCCACCGGACCGGCTGCTCCGCTGGCCTTCGCGATCGGCACCGTCGCAATGGCGCTGATCGCCCTGTCATTCATGGCCTTCACGCATCGTGTCGCGCACGCGGGTTCCGCGTATGCGTATATCGCGCATACCTTTGGCCGGCGCATGGGCTTCGTTGCGGGTTGGACCATGTTGCTAACCTACTTCGGTTTCGGCACGGGCTTTGCGGCGCTGGTCGGCAGCTTTTCCAGCGCGGCAGTCAAGGAGGCGTTCGGGATCGACACCGCGGCGCTGTGGCTTGTGATCGGAGGCGCCGCGCTCCTGCTTGCCTGGTGGCTTGCCTATCGCGATATGCGGTTGGCAGGCCGTCTGATGCTGTGGCTGGAGGGAGCAGCCGTGATTGGGATCCTGGGGCTGTGCATCGGCATTCTGCGACAGGTGCATCCGAGTGCAGCGCAGACCCTTGAGACCTTCCGACCGGCCGCGGGTTTTGGCGGCTGGTCGGGAATGGGTTTCGGCATGGTCTTCAGCGTTCTATGTTTCGCGGGTTTCGAGGGCGCCGCGACCTTGGGGGAGGAGACCGTTAATCCCCGCAGAAACATTCCCATCGCGTTGTTCGCCACGGTCATTGGTTCCGGCGTGTTCTTTGTTTTCGTCGGGTATTGCGAAGTCATTGGCTTCGGGTCGGGCGGGATCAAGGCACTGGCCGGCTCCCAGGCGCCCCTCAATGATCTTGCCCTTCGCTTTGCGTCGCCCAAGGTCGCCATCGGTCTGGATCTGGCCGCAGCGATCAGTTGCTTCTCCGGGGTGCTGGGGTGTCTCGCGGCGGCGGGGCGCATTCTGTTCGCGCTGGGTCGGGTCGGACTTTCGCCGCCGCTGGCGGGTGTCCATTCCGTGCATGGCACACCCGCGGCAGCCGTCTCGGCGGCCGCGATCGTGATCATTCTGCCATTTGTGATCTGGGCGCCTTTCGTGGGGGCCAGCAACTTCTACAGCTACACCAGTACCATCGCGGTGCTTGCCCTGATCCTCGTCTACATCGCCGTCGGCGGTGCCGAAGTCGTGGAAGCCTCGCGCGAAGGACGCTCGCTGTGGCCGGCCGTGTGCGTACTGGGTCCGATTCTTCTGCTGTGGGTCCTCTACTGCAACCTGTATCCGGTACCGGATTTTCCCAACAACCTGTGGCCCTACCTGGCCCTGGCCTGGATGCTGGGGTCCTGGGCCATCATGCGGGCACGTCCGAAGATCGCGAGCGCACCGCTGCCGACGGGGTTCATGGCCATCCATGCCGCTTCCGTCCCCGCGGAGACGCCGGCAGAATCATGAAACCGATCCTGGCACTGAACGCCTTCGACATGAAGGCGGCGGCTGCCGGGGGCACGCTTGCGGGATTGCTGCGCCAGCGGGCCGAGGTTTTCGGGTCGGCGTCGGTGCTGTTCTACGAGCAGCCGCTGCAGTTCGTGCGCGGTCGAGGGTGCTGGCTGTACGATGCGCAGGGCATGGCGTATCTGGACGCCTACAACAACGTACCCTCCGTCGGCCATTGTCACCCACGGGTGGTCGAGGCGGCGACGCGGCAGCTGGGTCAGCTGAACGTTCATACCCGCTATCTGGATCCCGGCATCATCGAGTTCGCCCAAGAATTGCTGGCGACCGTCCCGGCGGCCCTCTCGAATGTCACCTTTACCTGCACCGGCAGTGAAGCGAATGATCTGGCGTTGCGCCTCGCCGCACATTTCACGGGCGCAGATGGAATTGTCGTCACCGAATCGGCCTACCACGGCAATACGGCCCGGGTGACGGAGGTATCGCCCAGCTCATTCGCGCACTGGGTCCAACCGCCGCATGTCCGGACGATTCCCGCGCCCGATCGCCGCCGTGCGGCAGCGGCGGGATTGGCGAAGCAGTTCGCGAGCGAGGTGACCGCGGCGATTGCTGACCTCGCGCAGCATGGCCACCGGTTCTCCGCCTTGCTGATCGACAGCATCTTCTCGAGTGACGGTGTTTGCGCCGATCCGCCGGGGTTCCTGCGCGACGCCGTCGACGCCGTGCACCGGGCGAACGGACTGGTCATCGCCGATGAGGTGCAGCCAGGCTTTGCCCGCACGGGCACCTCTTTCTGGGGTTTCCAGCGGCACGGCATCGAGCCCGATATCATTACGATGGGAAAGCCAATGGGCAATGGCTTCCCCATCGCCGCGGCCATCACGCGCCCCGAGATCCTCGATGCCCTGTGCGCCAAGGTCGGCTACTTCAATACTTTCGCAGGCTCCGCGGTTGCGGCCGCGGTCGGACGGGCGGTACTGCAGGTGATTGCCGAGGAGGGCCTGATGGAGAGTGCCCGACGAGTCGGCGAATACCTCAGGCGATGCCTGCTCGAACTTGCGGCGCGCCACCCCGAGATCGGCGATGTCCGGGGCGCCGGTCTTTATCTGGGCGTGGAGTTGGCGCACCCCGATGCTGGCTCCCCCACACCGGCGCGGGCCGTGGCCGTGATCAATGGACTGCGGGCGCGGCAGGTTCTGATCGGCGCCGCGGGTCGTTTTGGAACGGTGCTCAAGATTCGTCCGCCGCTGTGCTTCTCGGTCGAACATGCCGACCGGCTCATTGCAGCCCTGGACGAGGTCTTGAGCGAGGCGCCATAGACTGGTGGCCGGGGAGTACACACCAGAGGTCCTGACCGAACTCGAACGCATGGTGACACGGGGCCTGTCGTGCTGGGGGCTCGCCCCCGCGACCGCCATACGCCTGTTGAACGTGTCGGAGAACGCCACCTTCGCGCTCACCGACCCGGTAAGTGCACGGCAGCTGGTACTGCGCGTGCATCGGGTCGGGTACTGCACGGCGCAGGAAATCCGTTCCGAACTGGCCTGGATCAACGCCCTGCGTCACGAGAGGGTGATCGAAACCGCAGCACCGATCGCGGGCCGCAACGGCGAGCTGGTGCAGACTCTGGATTCGCCATCGGGCTGGCCAAGCCGCCATGCCGTCGCATTCGAATGGTTGCCCGGACGGGAGCCGGATGCCGGTGTCGGGACCATCCACTGGTTCGAGCGGCTTGGGGAACTGAGCGCGAAAATGCACGCTCATGCGCGGGCCTGGACCTTGCCGCCGGGGTTTTGCCGCAGGCGCTGGGACCTCGACGCCATGGTGGGCGTGAATGGTTTCTGGGGTTCGTGGCGTGCGGCCATCGGCCTTAAGTCCTCCGGCACCGCAACGCTCGAGCGGGCGCTCGACTTCATCAGGCAACGGATCGAGCGCTTCGGCATGGGACCGCAGCGCTTCGGCCTGGTTCACGCGGACCTGCGGCTGGCGAATCTCCTGGTGGCGGAACCGCACCTGCGGATCATCGACTTCGACGATTGTGGCTTCAGCTGGTTTCTCTACGACTTCGCGTCCGCCGTCAGTTTCATCGAACACGAGCCGATCGTCCCGGACCTGTTGCGCGCCTGGATAACGGGCTATCGCCGGGTGGCATCGCTGTCAACCGAGGAACTCGAGGAGATTCCGACGTTTGTCGTGCTGCGACGCATTCTGTTGATGGCCTGGCTCGCCTCGCATGCCGAGATCCCGTTCGCCCGGCAGTTTGGTGCGGACTACACGGCCGGGACCATTGCCCTTGCTGACCAGCTGCAGCACGGGCGCTTCCTGAATCCGATTCCTTCAATGTAGGGGTATTGCCGCATGTTCAGCCCACTCACGGGTCGCTCGGTCATCGTCACGGGCGCCAGCAAAGGCATCGGACGGGGAATCGCGCTGCGTTTCGGCCAGGCCGGTTGTCGGGTGCTGGTCGTCTCACGCAACCTGGCAGACGCGCAACAGGTGGCGGCGGAAATCCTCGCTGCCGGCGCCGAGGCCCAGGCGTTTGCGGCGGATGTGACCCAGCCCGCTGAGATGGAGGCGATGGCCGCGGCAGCGCTGGCTGCCTTCGGCGCCATCGACGTGCTGTGTGCCAACGCCGGTATCTTTCCCGCGGCGAAGCTGGGCGCGATGACTGCAGAGGATTTCGATGCAGTCATCGGTACCAACCTCAAAGGTACCTTTCTGTCGGTATCGGCCTGTCTGCCGGCCATGAAGGCGCAGCGCTTCGGCCGCATCATCCTCACTTCTTCCATCACCGGTCCGGTGACCGGTTTCCCGGGCTGGGCGCACTACGCCGCCAGCAAGGCGGGGCAGCTTGGGTTCATGCGAACGGCTGCCATCGAGCTGGCACTCTCCGGCATCACCGTCAATGCCGTGCTGCCGGGCAACATCCTCACCGAGGGACTGGCGGCCATGGGTGAGGACTATATTCGACAGACGCAAGCGTGTGTGCCGATGCGCCGGCTCGGTTCCGTTGCCGATGTGGCCAATGCGGCGCTGTTCTTTGCAAGTCTCGAGGCGGGCTACATCACCGGCCAGAGCCTGGTCGTCGATGGCGGCCAGATCCTGCCGGAGTCACCGGCCGCGCTCGACGCCTAGCCCTTTCGCTCAGAATGCGTAGTTCAACTGGATGCCAATGGTCCTGGGTTGATTGGTGGAATAGCGGACCAGCTGTGGCACGTTGAACTGGAAGCTGGTGTTGTTGGCGGTCATCAGTGCCACCTTGTCCGCGAGATTGGTCACGTACAGGTGGGCCGACCAGGGGCCGTGGGCGAGGATCACGCGAAGGTTCGCGATACTGTAGGAGGGGAGCGTGAGCCCGTAGAAGTAGGCGACATCGTACGATTGCCCGACGAAGGAGTCATCCAGGCGCCCCGTCAGCAGGTAATCGTTGGGCAGGGGCTGCGTGTAGATCACCGCCGCACCCGCAGTCTCCTTCGGGACATTCAGAATAGGCGCCGTGCAGCTGCCCGTCACCGGGCACTGCGGAGATCCGCTGGGTGTTGAGACCTGCTGCGAAAGATACTGCTGGAAGGCAGGCGTGGGGTTGGTGATCCGCGCGTTGGTGTAGGTGCCGCTCAGTTGCACCGCCAGATTGGCGGTGACTTTGGCGTGGATCTCCAGCTCCGGTCCGTAGGAGCGGCCGTTGCCGGCGTTATTGTAGTACTGATAGCCGCACACCAGTGTGAATACCTGCTGCACGCCGGTCCACTTGATGTAGTAGATGTCGCCGTTGATGGTAAGCCAGTTGTCGAACAGCTTGGCCTTCTCGCCGAGCTCATAGTTCCAGACGCTGTCGGGTTTGAAGGCGAGCGTGCCGGGCGTGCAGTACGGCGGCAGATTCGCCGGCGGGATGATCTGGTTGGCGCCACCGGGCCGGAAGCCCTTGGAGGCCGTGGCATACAGATTGAGGTTCGGGTTCGGCTCATACGACAGATTGAAGCGTGGGTTGGTCCCCTTGTCGGAAGCCTGGGTCAGCGTCACTGTCCCGGGTACCGCGTTCGGGGCGTCGTATCCCCAGGACTCCTCGTGCTGATCGCTGTTGTAGGAATACCAGCGCACTCCCGTGGCAAACTTCAGCTGATTCGTGATCGCGTAGGAACCATCGGCAAAGATCGCCGTCTGGATGACACGGTACGGGTTGTAGGAGGTGAAGTAGCTGCCGTCGGGGATGCCGAAGGGTATGGGCGCGGCACTTGCACTCTCCTCCTGCCAGACGGAGTGCAGTACGCTGTAGAACCCGCCCACGACCCAGTGCAGCCCTGCGATATCGTGGGACGTGAGGCGCAGCTCCTGCGCGAACTGGTGCGAGGGGTCAACCTCCGAATACGGAACCGGCGCCAGCGCGGGATAGCTTCCCGGCGCCGGAGCGGCCGGGCAGGCGCTGCCGGCAGGGGGCGCGGCGCAATAGTATCCGGGCGGATTCGGCGCCCCTGGGAAATTCGAGTAGAAGATGGACGTCGATGCGTCCTCAGTCTGTCTCGCTTCACGGTTGAAGTACGAGGTCGCGCTCGTCACATCCGCAAAACCCACGTCCACATTGGCCGTCAGACCAAAGATCTGGATGTCATCGTGGACTGGCTCCTTCAGCGGGAACGCCTCGAAGTGCGCGTCGTACACCGGGCCCGGCGAGGTGCTGGTCGTGGGGGTGCTGTCGAGCAGGTCGTAGCCGCCCATCGCCAGGTGCTGATCCATATAAAAGAGAGTTACAGAGGTGCCATCTCGCGGCTGGAACAGGAGACTCACCCTCGCATTCGAGAGACGCTCGGTGTTGGCGTCGTGGATGACGTTGGTCTCCGGGGCGGTCGCGAGGTCCCCATAGGACGTGGCCTTCACCGACGAGCCCGCGACCGGGCCGGGAGCCAACAGGGGCAGCGGGAAGGGATCCAGTGTGACTTCATTGATCCAGCCGCTGCGGTACTGCTCACTGCCCACCACCCGCACGGCGAGCATACTGCCGATCGGCGCGTTGAACGCGAAGCTGGCACTGCCGTTGCCGCTGCCGCCGTGAGTGTCAGAGCCATCCAGCTGGGCGGAACCTTCCCAGGTGTTGAGTTTCGGCGGCGTCGTGATGACCTTGACCGTGCCACCCATCGATCCGGAACCGTACAGAGTGCCCTGCGGACCGCGCAGCACCTCGACGCGTTCAACGTCATACAGATCGGGGTCAATGACGACCTTGCCCGATTGGGACAACGCCGGCGGCGAGAGCGGGATTTCATCGAGGTAGAAGCCCACCGTCGGGGCCGCGCCGCCGTTGGAAGCCAAGCCGCGCGCTTCATACTCCGTCAACCCGGGGCCAGCGGTGCGCATCGATAGACCGGGGACATCATGGATCAGGTCCTCGATGGTCGTGATTCCCGCCGCCTGTAGCTGCTCGCCGGTCAGCGCCGAGATGCTGATGGGCGTGTTCTGGATGGTGGAGGTGAATCTCTCCGCCGTCACGGTGACCTCCTGGAGGCCGCCGTCATCCCCGGTGTCGGTCGCATCGGCGGCCGATGCCCACTGGGTCAGTCCGACCGTCGCCAGTACGGTGCCGCACAACGCCGCGCCCATCCCGGTGCGACGGTGGATTCGTTGCGCGTTCCGCGCAGCGAACAATTGAGAGTGCAACGTTGAGAGTGTTTCGTTCTTGGTCGGACCCACCATGACAGTTCCCCTCGCGTTGTTTGAGGGGCAGCTGCAAGGAACATACCACGCGATCGACGGGACACCTTCGCGCATGTCCTGCGATGCCAGCGGGCGATGCTTGCATGCGACGCGAGCAAGTCGAATTGTCAACAATCTCCGCTGAAACTGTTGCCATTCATCGACGCAGCTGATTCATAGTTGGACGCCGTCAACCAGGCAACCCGCAGCGGCTGTGAGTCAGACTGCTTCAGTGATCGACGCCCCAAAGATGGGCGCATGGCACTGGCGCGGCGCACAAACGGCGCGTCGTGCAGGCGTGCAGAAACATCCGCGGCTTGCTAGTCTCGACAGCGTATGGCGCTGCCACGCAACAAGTCCTGGAAAACGGCGTTTCGCTCTCATTATTACCAACAGGCGCCGGAACCGCCGGATCCGAAACTCGATCGGGGCAAGTTGGCACTGCTGGTGATAGACGTTCAGAACGCCTATCTGGCGCGTCCCGACCCTGCAACGCTCGATTCTGCAGGCCGGGCAGTTTACGATGCCTGGACTCCCTTTCATGCGCGAATGCACGCCACGGTGTTGCCAACGGTGCGCCGCCTCCTGGATCGTTTCCGTACCGATGGGCACGAAATTCTGTTTGCGCGCATTGCCTGCCAGACCGCCGATGGGCGCGACCGTTCGCTTAGTCAGCGCCTGCCAGGCTGGAACAATGTGATCCTGCCGGCTGCTGCTTGGGAGTCGCAGATCGCATCGGTGATCGCGCCGCTGCCGGCTGAAATCGTCGTCACCAAGACCACCGACAGTGCGCTGACTGGCACTGCATTGCGACTAATGCTCAATAACTTAGGCATCACGCAGGTGCTCTGCTGCGGTATTTTTACCGATCAGTGCGTGTCTTCGACGGTTAGAAGCCTCGCCGATGAGAGTTTCTCGGTCATCCTCATCGAGGATGGCTGCGCGGCGGGAACCGACGCTCTTCATCGTAACGAACTCGAAGTCATCAATATGATCTACTGCCAAGTGATGAGTAGCGAGGAGTTGTTGGGCTATCTGCCGTGATAACCGCCGGGGCTCTGCCGCCACCCTGGATCCTTGGCCGCAACGGACTGAGTAAATCACATCAATCGTCCTGCCAGAATTCTTCTAAACACGACGATTGCGTCGACCGCCAATGATTGGTCGATCAAGCGCTTCAGCCTTTTGGCTAGTTACCTCCGGAGCCTTGAGGACGAGGCGGGGGCTCCGCTCTTTGATGTCACGGTGAGGGATCGTGATTCGGGCGGTGATCCGGATACCGTCCTGTCGGTTCTGGATCACAGCGATTTCGATCAGTTATGGCTCTTTGCCGTGGATGTGGGGAATGGGCTGACATCGAGCGACTGCGATGCCATTTCCCGATTCAGGCATAAAGGTGGCGGACTGATGGTAACTCGGGATCACATGGATCTGGGTTCCTCGGTCTGCAGCCTGGACGGGGTCGGATCCGCGCACCATTTCCACTCGCGGAATGTCGATCCTCAGGCCCTGCGCGAGGTCGATGATCCCTATACCACGTATATTCTCTGGCCGAACTTTCATTCAGGGGCCAATGGGGACTTTCAGGCAATCAAGGTAACCGAGCCCCCACACGCCGTTCTGATCAATCCAGAATCACCCTCCGGCCTGATCCGGTTTCTCCCGTCCCATCCCCACGAAGGTGCGGTCAGTGCACCGACGGGAATGGACGCCCGGGTGATCGCCGTCGGCACAAGCAAGACCACCGGCCGCCCGTTCAACATCGCGGTTGCGTTCGAGTCGATGAATGGCAGTGGCCGCGCCATCGCCCAGAGCACCTTCCATCATTTCGCCGACTACAACTGGAACCCGGAAATGGGTTCGCCGAGTTTCGTAACGGAGCCGCCCGGCAACGGACTGTCAGCCGATCCGGCGGCAATGGCTGATGTTCATGCATACGCCGCAAACGTTGCCCGCTGGCTCTCGCATTTGTCTCCCGAAGACCAAGGGCGTGCTTAGGCCGCCGAGCGTCCCGTGACCGGACGCCGGCGCAGGTCTGGCTGAGTCATCGCCGGCGGCTCATAGGTCGCGCCCATTGCTCCGGAATCGGTTCCCGGTGCAACGACCGCATCGATTCGGTCCAGGATCTCGTCGCTGAGGTGAACTTCGGCGCCGGCCAGCAGATCATCCAGATGCTGCATCGTACGCGGGCCGATGATCGCCGAGGTCACACCGGGATGGGCCATCACGAAGGCCATGGCCATGTGGATGAGTGACAGCCCGGCTTGCTGTGCGATAGGAATGAGCTCCTCGACCGCATCCAGGTTGCGTTCGTCTGACCATTGTTTCGGGAACATCTTGGCGCGTGCAGTGTCGGGCAGCGGGGCGCTCTTGCGATACTTGCCGCTGAGCATACCCTTTGCCAGCGGACTCCATACCAGGACGCCCATGCCGTACTTCTGGCAAGTCGGCAGCACCTCGCGCTCGATGCTGCGGCCAAGTATCGAATAGGGGGGCTGTTCAGTGCGGAAGCGCGCCAGGCCGCGACGCTCTGCGACCCACTGGGCTTCCACGATTTCCGAGGCCGGGAACGTCGATGAGCCAATGGCGCGTACCTTGCCCGCGCGCATGAGATCCGTGAGTGCCGAAAGGGTCTCCTCGATGTCGGTATCCGGTGCGGGCCGGTGAATCTGATAAAGATCGATATGGTCGGTCTGCAGCCGACGCAACGAGGCTTCCACCTCCCGCACGAGCCAGCGGCGCGAGCCGCCCTGATGGTTCGGGTCATCGCCCATCGACCCGAAGGCCTTGGTTGCGAGGACGATGTCGTTGCGTCGCCCTTTCAGCGCCTTACCGACGATTTCCTCTGATTCGCCACGGCTGTAGACATCGGCTGTATCGACGAAATTGATGCCCGCATCCAAGGCCTTGTGAATGATGCGGACCGAGTCCTCGTGATCAGGATTGCCCCTGGCGCCGAACATCATCGCGCCCAGACAATACGGACTCACCTTGATGCCGGTACGACCCAGCGTGCGGTACTTCATGACATGGCTCCTTGATCCTTGGCGACGCGCCGCCGGGCCAGCCACTGCGCCGGCCCTGCGTTAGGTTAACACCTTGCCGACGACCGGCCCCGTCACGGGTCGAATGAAGTGTCCGCGCTCTGGGTATAGACTCTCCAACGTGCAAAGGACGCCAATCAAGCGTGATGGAGGCCATCCCGGGGCGGCTAAGCCCTTTTTTCTGGCATCCGGGCGCGAGCTGTCGAAATCCGCGCTGTTCTATGTACTCCATTTCGCAAGTTGGAGCGCATTTGGTGCAGTCCTGGTTGTGAGCGAAGCAGCGTCCAAGGGGCCGTTGGCCGCCGCGATAGAAGATCTGTCGTGGATAATTTGCGGTGCGGCGCTGACCCTTGGCTTTCGCAGCATCTATCGTCGCGTTCGTGCGACTGACGGTTCTTATGTCACGTATGGCCTGACCTCGCTGCTCATCAGCATTCTGGGTTCGCCACTGCTCTATTTTTTCGCCGAAGTGCTCACGCGCCTGTCCTACCGGTTCGTCAGGCAGTTCCCAGGTCTTTGGCAACTTGTCGCGAACGCGGCGCATAAGGATGCACTCTTAGCTTGGTGGATTCCATTTTCTTACTCGATCTGGTACGTCGTCATCCTGTTCATGTGGTCCTCGCTTTATTTTGGCATCAACGCGATGCTCGATCTGGAAATCGAACGGGCGAACGTGGCGCGAGCACTCAAGTTGGCGGACACGGCGCGGTTGCGTGCACTTCAATCGAATATCAATCCACACTTTCTGTTCAATGCCTTGAACGGCATTGCGACGCTGATCCGGGAAAAGGATGATACCGCAGCTTCCGCGATGGTCGATGCGCTGGGCGTGTTCCTGCGGTCGACCCTGCAAAGATTGAATACTCCGGAGATCCAGGTCGCCGAAGAACTGCAATTGGTCCGCCAGTATCTGCAGATTCAGAACTTTCGCTTCGGGGAGCGCCTGCAGACCTTCGTGGAAGCCGACCCGGATACTCTTGATGCGCTCATCCCTACGCTCATTTTGCAGCCGCTGGTGGAAAATGCCGTCCGCCACGGAGTGCTGCCACGTGAGGACGGCGGATCTGTCTGGGTCTCCGTTCGCCGGGATGTTCACACGCTGATCATCGCGGTTGAGGACGATGGCCCGGGACTGCCCGAGAATCCGGCGAACCCCGTGGGCGTCGGTCTTGCCAATTCCAGGGATCGGCTTGCAGCGTTGTATGGCAGCGCTGCGCAGCTTACTGTCGGCCGGCGAACCCAAGGAGTCGGTTTTGCGGTCACCATAAGCATGCCGTTTTCACTCCCCGCATGACCATCAAGACGCTGATAGTGGACGATGAGGATCTGGCGCGACGAGGGCTTCGAACTCTGTTGCGGCGCGAGAATGACGTGGAGATCGTGGCGGAATGCCGCAATGGACGCGAGGCGCTCGAGGCCATCACGCGCTCCGAGCCGGACCTGATGTTCCTGGATATCCAGATGCCTGGCAAAACAGGTTTCGAAGTGCTTGCCGAGGTGGCGGAGGGGAAGTGCCCCTACGTGATTTTTGTCACCGCCTTCGACCGTTTTGCGCTGCAGGCCTTCGATGTGAACGCACTTGACTACCTTCTAAAGCCCGTCAATGAAGCACGTTTCCGTGCGGCGTTGTCCCGGGCGCGGGTGGCACTGTCAAGTACACGCGATGATGCCCTGGTCGGCCGCTTTTTGCGCATCGCCGCGGAATTGCGCCAGCCCGGTGCCGCCAACATTCCGGCGTCGGCAACTGATCGGCTGCCGGTGAAGGCCAATGGCAAGATCATGGTGGTGCGTACTGCCGATATCGACTGGATCGAAGCCGATCATGATTACGTATTGCTGCACGTCGGCGATAAGAGCTGGATGCTTCGGGAAACCATTGCCAGCATCGAACTGCGGCTTGCGCTGTCCGGTTTTGTGCGAATACATCGCTCCGCACTCGTCAATGTCGATCGCGTCCGCGAACTGCGTCCGCGCTCGAAAGGTGAGTTCGACGTGGTGCTGCGCGATGGTCGGCAACTGAAGATGACCCGCAATTACCGTGCGGCAGTCGAGCGCCTGGTCGGGCTGGACATTTAGAGCCCACGGCTGCTTCCTTGACCCATAATGATTTCGATCGCCTGATTCGACAACGCGGCTCACAATGTCATCCGGGCCGCCGCTCTGATATAGGTTATAAAGGATCCTAATAGTCGCCGCGTTCACGACGGCGCATTGCATCGCGGCATAGTCTCGAGAGGGCTCAAACGCCCTGTTCAATCAATGTCGTGAGCAACAGTCTCGCGACCTATGTTTACCGATGTTCCGGTCTCGGGCGTCAGCACGCTCGTCGAGCATCGGATCGCCTCAGGCAGCTTGCCGCTGCCGCTCAACAGTCGCGGTCGCAGGTCTGATCACACCTCGCAGGAAATCGCCAGTTTGTGGCGCGATGTGGAGTGGGTCGGTACTCTGAGGTCCGCAAGAACGCAGCTCAAATGAGGCCTTGGTGACTGATATTCGAAGTTTTCGACGCACGTGGGCGAGCGCAGTCGGGCTGCTGCTCTTCGCGGGCACCGCAGTGGCACATCACTCCTTCGCCATGTTCGACCAGTCGCGCCAGTTGCCGTTGTCTGGTACGGTCATGGAGTTCCAGTGGACCAATCCGCACTCGTTCATCGAGCTTGACGTGAACAGGGCTGACGGTACAGCTGAGCTGTGGCATATCGAGCTGAACAGCCCCAATAACCTCAAGCGCCAGGGATGGAAGTCAACCAGCCTCAAGCCGGGTGACAAGGTGCACGTGGTCATCAATCCGCTGCGTGACGGCCAGCATGGCGGGCTGTTCCTCAACGTCACCCTTCCGGACGGCTCCGTGCTGGGAGATCCGACGCGGCGCGGTAGTGACCCCATCAATGTCCCGTCCACGCACTAGACAACATATGCGAGCTTTGAACATCCGCGGCTTTGCGGTGACGCTGCTGGCGTTCTCATCGCCCGCCTACGTGCATCACTCCGGTGCGATGTTCGACATAAGCAAGGAAGTCAAGATTGCCGGCACGATAGCGGAGTTCAACTGGACGAATCCGCATGCGAACTTCAAGGTGGTCGTCGTCGGTGCCGATGGCGTCTCCCAAAGTTGGGCCGTGGAAATGAACAGCCCGAACAACCTGGTCCGCGAGGGCTGGAAACGTACGACGCTCAAACCCGGAGACAAGGTAACGGTCACTGTCCGGCCGCTTCGCGACGGTACACCTGGCGGGCAGTACGTCTCCATTGTGCTACCGGACGGTCAAGCCCTCGGCGGCGAGCAGCAACGCTGAGCCGGCAATGACCGCAGGTCAAGAGGCGCTGGGAACGCAAACGCAGCCCTGGCCAAAGTCTGCGCGTGCCTGGTATGCCGTCATCATTCTGGCGGTGGTGCTGATGCTGGGTACGACGGAGACCCAGATCATTACGTTCCTGATCCGTCCGATCAAACGCGACTTCGGACTCAACGACCTGCAGATGAGCGTCCTGATCGGTGCGGCGCCGTCGATCTTTTACGCCTGTGTGGGGTTTCCGCTCGCGCGACTCGTCGACAGCGTGCGCCGCAACACATTGCTCAGCGTGGCGTTGGGAATCGGCGGCGTCGCGACGTCCTTGGCCGGCCTGACCCAGCATTTCTGGCAGTTCGCCGTATGCCGGATGGCTGTCGGTGGCGGCAGCGCCATCAGCAGCCCGGGCACCTATTCGTTGCTTGCGGACTATTTTCCCCGCGAGCGGCTGACTCGGGCGATTGCAGTCCTGACGATGGGCCTGGTTCTGGCTCGAGGATTGGCGCCGATCATTGGCGCGGCACTGGTGGGTCTTGCAGCAACCTGGGGGGCGATCCACCTCTTTGGTCTTGTGCTTCATGAATGGCAGATCGTCGTCGTCATGACAGGCAGCCTTGGCCTGGTTGCCGCTGTGCTCATGCTCACCGTTCTTGAACCGCCGCGGCGAGGCGTGATTTCCGCCGGCAAGCGCGTACCGATCGCGGAGGTCTTCAGGTACGTCTTGCAGCATAAGGCCCTTTATGCACCACAGTTTCTCGCACTGGCGTTCTTTCAGGCCGAGAGCATGGGTATCGATCTGTGGCGGATCGAGTTTCTAAGACGCACCTACGGATGGACACCGCAGTTCTCAGGCACCGTGCTGGGGCCGGCTGGGCTGGTGGCCTCACTGCTCGGACTTGCCTTGGGAACCCACCTCACGGAGCGGTTCACGAAACGTCATAACGACGCGAATCTGCGGACAGTGTCGTGGTGCTACCTGGTTGCCCCGGTGTTTGCGGCCTCCGCGCCCCTCATGCCCAATCCCTGGCTCTCGATCGCCTGTTCCAGCGTTACCGCCATGTTGGGAATGGCGTGCGTTGCGCCGCAGAACGCGGCCTTACAGAACGTCACACCCAACCAGATGCGAGGGCAGATCACCGCCATCTTCTACTTCATCATGGCAGCCATCGGTACCGGATTGGGCCCGAGCCTCATGGCGTTCATCACCGACGTCGTCATCGGCGATGAGACCAAGATCCGCTATGCAATGTCGATTTGCGCGGCCGTCATGACGCCGATTGCCGCCGCCTGGATGTGGGTGGCTCTGAAGCCGTATGGGCGCGCGATCGCGGAGATCAAGGCGCGGGAGGGGCAGTCCTGATGGACACAGGGCAGGGTGCGGGTGCCCACCGCAAGGCAATTGTGTTTGTGGTCGGCGTAACCTTGATGAACGCGGTCGCGGTGATGATCGTGATTCCGGTGCTGCCGAAGCTGGTGCGAAGCTTCACCGGGGAGACCGCCAGCGCCGCGCACTATGTCGGACTGTTCGCGGCCGTGTTTGCCTTGCTGCAATTTGCCGCATCCCCGTTCCTGGGATCACTCTCGGACCGTTATGGCCGTCGCGCCGTCATTCTGATCTCGGCGCTGGGGCAGGGCGCGAACTTCGTACTGCTGGCGCTGGCGCCGAGCCTTGCCTGGCTGTTGGTGGCACGGGTCATCTCCGGCATTACTTCGGGCAATCTGCCGGCGGTCAATGCGTATATCGCCGATGTCGTCCCGGCCGGTCGCCGGGCGGCCAGCTACGGTTGGGTGTCGGCAGCGACCTCGACGGGATTTCTGCTTGGTCCGGCGCTGGGCGGATTACTGGGAGGGGTCAACCCGCGCTTGCCCTTCTGGGTGTCTGCCGGTCTGTGCTTCGTGAACGTCTTTTACGGCGCCCTGGTGATGCCGGAGTCGCTCAAGAAGGAGGCGCGCGCGCCGCTGACTTTCGCCAGAGCGAATCCGGCCTCCGCACTGCACTTTCTCAGTGGGCGCCCGGCGATTGCGAGCCTGGCCCTGGTATTTCTGACGCTGATGATCGCGCAGCAGTGCCTCCCGAACACCATCGTTCTTTACACCGATTTCCGCTTTGGCTGGTCCTCGGGGCAGATCGGTGCGTATCTTACGCTGGTCGGCCTGGCCAACATTCTCGTCCAGTCGCTGGTGGTGAGGGGATTCGTCGGCCGTTTCGGCGAGCCCGCGGCGGTCATCGTCGGCTTCAGTTGCTACACCATCGCGTTCCTGATCTACGCCACTGCGCCGACTGGCGCCGCATTCGTCGCTGGCGCGCCATTCTTCGCATTCGGCGGGCTGATTACGCCGGGCATGCAGGCGCAGATGTCCCGCAAGGTGGCACCGGATGAGCAGGGGCGCCTTCAGGGCGCGCTCGCGGCTGCCAGCGGCCTGTGCGGGCTATTCGCCCCGATCATGTACACCCAGGTCTTTGCGTTCGCGATCGATCGCGGTCGCGACGTACTTCCTCCCGGGGCCCACATGTATCTGGCCGCAAGCTTTCTTGCGCTTGGTGCCGGGCTCGCCAGTCGCTATCTGTACCTGCAGCGCGCCGGTGCGACGGCGCGGGATCATCGAAAGGAAATCAACCGGAGAACTCAATGAGAGCGAGTACGGATCGAATCCTGACCACACACGTGGGCAGTCTGCAGACTCCGGAATATGTCGATCCGGAGGCGTTTGCGAAGATGTCCGATGAGCACCTGCGATCGGCAGTGAAAGAATGCGTGGCCGGACAGAAAAGGGCGGGTATCGACATCATCGACGAAGGCGAACTCACCAAGGGCGGCATCTGGGTCACCTATGTGCACCAGCGCTTCGGCGGCTTCGAGCAGGTTCCGGTCGGCGAGGCACCGGTGCTGCCTCCGGCGCGGGATTTCGTGCAGTTCGAGTCGTACTACAAGGGCAAACCGCTCGCCCGCCGGGCCGGTGTCGAGATCGCCTGCAGGGGGCCGGTGACCTACATCGGGCAGGCACTGCTGCGGCGTGAAATCGACATGCTCGTCGAGGCACTCGGCGACACGCCGCGCAGCGATGCCTTTTTGACCTCCACGGCACCGCTGAGCTTGATTCCAGGACGACGCAACGAGTACTACAAGTCGGAGGAGGAGTTCATGTACGCGATCGCGGATGCGATCCGTGTCGAGTACCGGATGATCATTGACGCAGGGCTGCTGCTGCAGGTCGACGACGCCTGGCTTGCCGCCCTGTGGGACCGGATTGGCCATGACATGGGAATCGACGCCTATCGGCGCTACTGCATCCCGAGAATTGAGGCGTTGAATTACGCGCTCCAGGGAATTCCCGAAGACCGTGTCCGCTATCACCTGTGCTGGGGCTCATGGCCGGGCCCCCATGCGAGCGACCTACCCTTGAAGGACATCGCCGACCTGATACTGCAGGTGAAGGCGCAGGCCTACCTGTTCGAGGCGGCCAACGGGCGGCACGAACACGAATACACCATTTGGAAGGATATCGAACTGCCGGAAGACAAGATTCTGGTCCCGGGGGTCATCAGCCACTGCACCCCAGTGGTCGAGCACCCGAATCTGGTCGCGCAGCGCCTGGTGCGCTTTGCGCACATCGTCGGGCGCGAACGCGTGATGGCCGGGACGGATTGCGGGCTCGGCGTCCGAACCGACCCAAATGTGGCCTGGGCAAAGCTCAAAAGCATGTCGGAAGGCGCCCAAATCGCCAGTCAGGAGCTTTGGGGCCGAAAGTCAGTCGCATAAACAGCCAGATGCTTGAGAGCCGGGCGGCTCCTTGCGGCGGAGCCGCCCGGTTCTCTAGAATCGAACTCCGTTCGTGGGGGGCGTTTTCGCCCCCCTTTTTTTCAATCTGGCCTGAAAGCATCCGGGGGCGAAGAGGCGATGAAATCGTTCGACCTCTTCGAGGGCTAATGCGATATCGGCAAGTGGATCTGAATCTCCTCGTCGTCTTCAACGAATTGATTGAAAACGGGAGTGTGCTTCGGGCTTCCCGCTCCTTGGGTGTTACGCAGGGCGCGGTCAGTCAATCGCTCGCCAAATTGCGCAAGCACTTTGATGATGAGCTCTTCATAAAGACCAATACCGGCGTCGCGCCTACGGCATTCGCGATCTCAGTCGCCGAGGATGTCCGCCAGTCGCTTGCATTTGCGGAGGCCGCACTGGGCGGCAGGGCGCGATTCGATCCCGCAACCAGTGCCCGCGACATCAGAATCTGCATGGGAGACATGGGAGAGATAAGAATTCTTCCCAGGCTGCTCGCCGTGCTCAGGAAGATTGCACCTCGATGCCGGATCTTCGTCCTGGATCTATGGGGTGAGGAACTCAAGGAGGGCTTCGAGCGCGGCGAGGTCGATCTTGCCATCAGCGGTCGGGGGCCTCCGATCGGTGATGTCTTTCAGCAGAAGCTCTATGAGACCGACTACCTGGTTCTGACCAGCAAATCCAATCCACTCAATCGCGATTTGAGCAATGAGGATCTGTCTGGCCTTCGCCACGTGGCAGCATCGCCCGGGCGGCTCGAGCATCTCTATCTGGATGACGCCCTCGCTCAGGCCGGAGTTCGCCGCAACGTCGTCGTGCGTACTGCGAATTGGGCTTCAGTCCCACATGTGCTTCGGAGCGAGCCTGACCTGGTCTCCATCGCACCCAGGTATCTTGCTACGGCTTATAGGGATTTCGATCTCAAATGCCTGCAGCTGACGTTCGACCTGCCAGCCGTCGAGGTCTTTCAGTTCTGGCACAGGCGGGCAATGTCGGATCCGTACAACATCTGGCTCAGGGGACAGATTCGAGAGCTGTTCGGTCGCCAGAAGAAAAATTAGCCACTTCGCGGGGTACTCCATGAGCGACGCCACTCCTGCACCCGCGCCGGCCCTGCGCCTGGGCGAGCTGATCGAGGGGTTTTGGACGACCCAGGTGATTCACGCCGCCGCACAACTTAAGTTGCCGGATCTTCTGCATGTGGAACCCATGCTTCCGGAAGAGCTGGCGCGGCGCGCCGACGCGCATACCGGATCGGTGACACGACTGCTGCGGGCCATGGCGACGTTGGGTTTGTGCCAGATCACGCCGGACGGGCGTTACGCGCTGACTGAAATGGGTGCCCTGCTGCGCACCGACGCGGCCGGCGGCAAGCGCGCTCGCGCTTTGTTCGCCGGCAGCAGTTTGTATCAGGCATTTGAAAAGCTGCCGGAAACGGTTCGCACGGGACGGCGGCCGCCCGTAACGGCGGATTTCGGCAAGTCATCGCCCGAGCAGCTGGCGGTATTTCAGCACGCCATGATCGAAAGCAGCCGCGAAGCGGTGGGCTCCGCCGTTGCTGTTTACGACTTCAGCCCGTTGACCTGGGTGCTGGACGTAGGCGGGGGCTTCGGCGGAGCGCTCGCGGGTCTGCTTGAACGCTTTCCGCGCCTCTGCGGCGATGTCCTGGATCTTGATCACGCGCAACAGGGTGCCGAGGCGTTTCTCTCGCGGGCCGGAATGGGAAGTCGCGCACGATTCATTGCCGGTGACTTCTTCAAGTCCATTCCCGCCGGCTACGATTGCTACCTGTTGAAATTCATCCTGCACGATTGGGATGACGCTCAGGCAGTCGCCATTCTGAAATCATGCCGCGCTGCGGCAGGCCCGGGATCACGTCTGATCGTGCTCGAGCGTCTGGTGCCGCAACACCCGGGAGACCGGCCGGCACACCGTACCGTCATGCAGGCCGACATGACCATGATGGCGTGGGGCGGCCAGGAACGCACCGAGCGGGAGTATCGTGCACTCTTCGAACAGGCAGACTTCCAGCTGTCGCAAGTCGTTCCAACCGCGTCTCCGTTCACTGTAATCGAGGGCAGGCCCGTCTGATGTGAAACCCGGGTTACCGCCATCGGTTACACTTGGCGCATGAGTATCTGGAAAACACTGGTGACCCTGGAGCAACTCCAGGAAAGCGTGCGCAACACGCTCTCCGAGCACCTCGGTATCCGCTATACCGAAATCGGACCGGACTACCTGCGCGCAACGATGCCGGTTGATGCACGGACGCACCAGCCGGCGGGCGTGCTGCATGGAGGCGCCTCGCTCGCATTGGCGGAGTCCGTCGGCAGTGTAGGCGCCAACCTGTGCGTTGATATGACGACGCACGTGTGCGTGGGGCAGGAGATCAATGCCAATCACCTGCGGCCCGTCGCGTCGGGGCTGGTGACTGCGACCGGGCGTCCCTGGCACGTGGGCAGTCGCAGCCAGGTATGGCACATCGAAATTGCCGACGAGAAAGCCAAACTGGTATGCGTTTCGCGGCTGACTATGGCAGTGCTCGCCCGAAGTTAGCGAATGGGCGGTCTGTACCGAATCAAGGACGTGCGTCATGAGGAAACCTGGCATCAGATATTGGATCGGCCTTGGGGCGCTGCTGCTAACCATGCAACTGCACGCCCAGTCGGACCCCGCCTGGACAACACCCATTGATCCCTATCGGATTGCGGGGGATCTCTACTACGTGGGAAGTAAGGACCTCGCGTCCTATCTTGTTGTTACCCCACGGGGCAATATCCTGATCAACTCGAGCCTCGAAGCGTCTGTTCCGCTGATCCGCAGCAGCGTCGAGAAGCTCGGTTTCCGATTCGCCGATATCAAGATCCTGTTGATAAGCCACGCGCACTTCGACCACGACTCCGGCAGCGCCGAGGTGCTGCGCCTGACCCATGCCAAGTACATGGTGATGGATGGTGATGTGCCCGTGGTCGAGAGCGGCGGCGCTAAGGATTTTGCCTACGGTGCGGCGATCGGGACTCCTGGAAGTCGGTATCCGGCGGCGAAAGTCGACCGGGTCCTTCACGACGGGGACGAAGTGCGGCTCGGGGGTGCGGTTCTCGTCGCGCACAAAACCGCGGGACATACGCGGGGATGCACGACGTGGACACTGCGCGAGAAGGACCACGGCAAAACCCTTAACGTCGTTATCGTCGGGAGCTGGAATGTAAACCCCGGCTTCAGACTGGTGGACCGACCCGGACAGTTGGCGTCTTATCCTGGGATTGCGCAGGACTACCAGCGGACCTTCTCGGTCCTGAAGAGTCTGCCCTGTGACGTCTTTTTGGGCGCACACGGCGCGTACTTCGACATGCTTGGAAAATTGAAACAGCTGCAGGCCGGCGCTGTTGGAAACGTGTGGGTGGATCCACAGGGCTATCAGGTCGCGGTGGCGGAGCGTAAAGCCGCATTTGAGGCGGAATTGAAGCGGCAGGAGCGATCTGCGGACGAAAACCCGTCGAAGCCGAATCGGACATAGGTCATGTAATGAGTTCGACTCGACGCGTCTGATTTCGGGGATCCGCGCCTTTGGCCTCAGCTGGCCCGCAATGCAACCGCGACGGGAACGCGCGCGGCGCGAAGCGCCGGGAACAAGTCTGAAGACCAGACTCCCGGCGGCATGCAGGTCGCCATTGAACGCGAACCAGGCCGCGGAGGCTCCGATAGCGGCGCTCAGGAGCGATAACGCCAGCGCCTCTGCGAGCACCGACGTGAGAATGGCGGCGGCGCCAAACCCGAAGACGCGTAGCGTGGCGATTTCGACCGATCGCGTGCTAACGGCGGCGTAGAGCGTATTCAATGCCCCGAACAGGGCTCCGAGGCCCATGATGCCGCCGACCAGGTATGCGACCACGGTCAGAAAGCCATACAGCTGTTTTGACTGGGACGCGAGATAGTCGGTCTCATGCAGGATGTCTATGGAGAGCTTGGGGTTGCTGCCAAGCGCGCTTTTTAAGCGGATGAAACCATCCGGCCGATCAAGCATGACCGTCATGCTCTTGAATGCATTCGCACGCATCGCGGAGAGTACGGTTGCTGAATGGGCGAGGATTTCCGATTCGGTCCCGCTGCCACCGCTTTCAAAAGTGCCGGTGACCGTCCAGTCCCCTTCGGGCAGCGATACCTTGCTGCCGACATCGAGACCTTCAAACTCACTTTGCGCCGATTTACCCACGATCAGCTCATGCGTCGCAGGCCGGAACATCCGGCCGTTAACCAGCCTGATTTCCGGTCGCAATACGAATCCTTCAGGACCGACCCCGCGAATCACCACGTAGAAATCAAGTCCGTTGCTCTTCTTGGTCACCAGGATGGAGCTCAGTGCTTCGGCTGACACTACCGGCTTGCCGTCGGTGGTCCGCTTGACGCCCGGCGCATCGGCAATCGCGAGCGCATCGTCGCGGCTGATTGAGCTGAGGGCCTCGAACTGCGAATTGCGGCTCAGAACAATCACGCGGTCGGGGCGACCGGAGTTGTGGACGGTGCGCATGAACCCGCTTTACATCGACAGGATCGAGACGGTCACGGCGACGACACAGGCCATGCCGACGACCACGACCAGCGAGGGACCGAGTCGCTGCGGGATGGCGCGCAGGCTGATCCTCGTCACCGAGGCGATCTGTCGCAATGCGCTCACTGTTCCTGTGCCATCTCAGTGCCGTGACAGCGCATCGACGATGCTGAGCTGCCTGACCTGCCAGGCCGGATACAGGCTGCTGACCAGGGCCACGATCAACGCCAGGCCGAAACCGCGCAGCACATCGGCCCAGCTCGTCTGCAGCAGCAGCACGAAGTCCTCGATGGCCGGCTGCGTGACCGGAATGGCAATTTTCGCGAGGACCAAGCTGATGGCGCACGCGATCAGGCAGAGCAGCACGCCTTCGGCGACCACCAGGTGCAGCACCGCGTTGTTCGAAAATCCCAAAGTCTTCAGCACGGCAATCTCCGGTACCCGTTCGCGGATCGACTGCAGCCCGGCCTGAGAGCGGGACTTCTCGGAGGATGTCCGGGTCGGCGCGGCAGAATTCATGAACAGCCTGTCGATCTGGCGGCCGACCTGGGCGGCACGATTCGGATCCCTGATACGCACCAGAAAGCGGTCGATGGTTCCTTTGCCACTGGCGCTGGCTTCATCCAGGTATTCGTAGTTGCCGAGAAACCAGCCTGCCTGACCGGGATAGTTGGCATCATCCACGATGCCGACCACATCGAAGGTCCAGGTTTTGCTGCGTCGACCCGGGCCGTATCGGTCTGTAGCGGTATCCGGTCGCCGATCTTCCAACCGTATCTGTTCTTCAGATAGACGTCGATCAAGGCGCCGGTGCGGGTTTTCCGCATCGTGGCGATCTGCGCCCGGGTCGCCGTGATTTCCGGGCGCAGGGAGAAAAACCGTTCATCGATGCAGATCACCTGCAGCAGATTCTTGGGGTCCTGGTAAGACCCGATCAGTCCGCGTCGCGGTGCGACGACCGCAACGCCGGGCACCCGTGCGATCTGCTCGGCATAGGAGATCTGCATCGGAGCGCCGAACCGCGAGTCCGTGAACAGGCGGTCGAGCCGGGAGGCCGCGAGCGAATGGGCGAAACCCGCATCGATGCCAGAGAGGATTCCATAGAGCACGAATGCCACTGCAATGGATAACAGCGTCAGCGTCGTCCGCGTTGGTTTACGCCATAGCCCAGCCCAAAGAAGCGGCAGGTATTTCACCCAGGCACAGCCACGGGATCTGCATCAACGGGTATGCCTGGGTACACGCGCATTCGCTGACCATATCCGCTTCAGGTTATAGGCTGATTCCAAACTGGAATATCGCACTGCCGGGCAGATGCTACAACTGCAATGCGGGTACGCAAGACTTTAGGACATGACTATGACCATCGAAGCCCGTCCACTGGGCCGCGCCTTGGGCGCGGTGATCTCGGGAATAGACCTGGCACTGGAGCTGCCGCGCGCGCAGATCGTGGACCTGACGCAGCTGCTGCTCGAGCACCAGGTGTTGTTCTTCCGTGATCAGCCACTGACACCGGAGCAGCAGGCAAACTTTGCTGCGCGTTTCGGCACGCTGCACATCCATCCGATCTACCCGGTGCTCCCGGACCTGCCCGAGATCATGTTGATCGATACCCATCCGGGGTTTCTGCCGGATAACGACAACTGGCACACGGATGTCACGTTCAGTCAGACTCCGCCGACGGCCGGTGTCCTCGCCGCCAAACGCCTGCCGCGCACCGGGGGCGACACCCTGTGGTCGAGCAACTCAGCTGCCTTCGAGGCGCTCTCAGAGCCCTTGCGCCAGATGCTCGAGGGACTCACGGCGACCCATTCGGTGGCCAAGTCGTTCCCGGCCGAGCGCTGGGCAGGAGATCCGGCCTTCAAGGAGCGCTACGAGCGCGCCGTTGCCAAACATCCGCCGGTCACGCACCCCGTAGTGCGTACCCATCCGGCCACCGGACGCAAGGGACTGTTCGTCAACGAAGGATTCACGACACATATCAATGAGCTGAACGCGTTGGAGAGCCGGGCGCTGCTCGCATTCCTGTTCGCCCACGCGGCCCGGCCGGAGTTCACCGTGCGTTGGAACTGGCGGGTCGACGATGTGGCCTTCTGGGACAACCGTGTCACGCAGCACTATGCGATTGCCGATTACCTGCCCGAACGGCGCACCATGTACCGCGCTACGGTCAATGGAGGCCGGCCGTACTGATATGCGACACTTCGACGGATCGCGTCCACATCTGGTAGTTCAGGGCCCAAATCGCCGGCGCAGGCCATACCCGACCAGCATCACCGCCGCACTGACCACGCCGAACAGCAACGGAGCGCGCTGATCCGGGATGAACGCCATCGCAGTAAGAATTGCGAACATCCCGGCAATCGCCACTACGGTGAGATGAGGATAGCCCCACATCCGTACCCGCAGCTTCTCCGGCGCGTCGCGCTCGAGCTGGCCCCGCAGCCGCAGCTCGGCGAAGGCGATCAGCAGATACACGAAGATCGCGACGGTCCCGTAGGAGTTAACCAGAAAGGCAAACACGTGGTCGGGTGACACCCGGCTCATGATGACGGCCACGTACCCGAAGAGCGTGCCGGTGAGGATGGCGCCGGCCGGAACGCCGCGCGAATTGATACGGGTGAGAAATCGCGGCGCATCGCCACGCGTCGCGAGCGCCAGCAGCATGCGTGAAGAACCGAACAGCCCGCTATTGAGTGCAGACAGCACGGCCGTGAGGACCACTGCGTTCATGAGCGCCGCGGCGCCGGGAATGTGCAGCGCCTGCAACGTGTTCACGTACGGCTGTGCCATGTCGCCACTGTTCCACGGCAGGATCGTCACCACGACGAACACGGATCCGACATAGAAAACGAGCACGCGATACATGACCGACTGCGCGGCGCGCGCAACTGACTCCTCGGGCTCCGCGGACTCAGCCGCTGCGACCGTGACCATCTCGACCCCGAAATAAAATCCGGTGGCGGCCACCGCGCCCGCCAGCACCGGTCCGAGTCCTTTGGGCATGAAGCCGCCATGGGCCGTGAGGTTCTGCAGACCACCGGGCACTCCCGGCCACAGGTGGGCGATCACCAGCACGCCGATGCACAGGAACAGGACGATCGCGACCACCTTGATCATCGCGAACCAGAACTCCGACTCACCCCACGAACGCACCGCCAGCAGGTTCAGCAGTGTGAAGCTGACCATGAGGGCGAGCGTCAGGCTCCAGGGAGGCGCCAGCGGAAACCAGTACATCAGCAGCCGTGCGCCGGCGACCGCTTCCAGCGCCACCACGATCACCCAGAAATACCAGTACATCCAGCCGGTCATGAAGCCGGCCAGCTCGCCCAGGGCCGCGCGGTTGTACGCATAGAACCCGCCGAGGGCGGGGAACGCCACCGCCATTTCGGCCAGCATGCGCATGACCAGCACCACGAGCGCGCCGGTAATGGCGAAGGAAATCACGGCAGCCGGCCCGGTCTGCTGTATGACCACGCCGCTGCCCACGAACAGACCCGCCCCGATCACGCCACCGAGAGAGATCAGCTCCATGTGGCGGCGCTTGAGCGTGCGGCGCAGGGCCGGCGCCTGCTCGGCTGTCATCGTGTTTAAAGTCGCATTGCTGGGTAAGTTTTGATAGTACCTAACAAAATCCGGCCGTTGTTAGCGATAGCTTATGAGCACCAAACACGCGGTGAAAGGCCACATTGGTACCGGGCCCGCGGCATTCCATACCGACCCCGTGCGTAGCGTGCAGGCTGACGACAGCACCACGCAGAGTTGATAGATCAAGAAGGCGAGCGGAATCGCAATAGTCCTGTGCTCCTGCAGAGTAGGCGACTTCGGCAGCGGCGACCGGTAGGTCCCGCCATCAGCCATTGGCGAAAATAACGATAAGAATCAGTCAGTTAAGACATGAAGAGTCCCATTTCGTAGTCGCTTGTCGTGGTGTTGCGGTCGGCCCGACACCGCGTATCGCCATTGCGATAGCCCCTCTTGGCCGCCAGCCGGCGGGTGTAAGCTGCAGTCCGGTTGGCCGCGGGGGAATGCGTTCAATGGACAGTGTGCAGGGCGTTCTTCACTCGATCTATGCGTTCCTGCTGCCCGTGGAGCACACGCAGAAATCATCGGCGTTTCTGTTTGCACTCGGCAGCGTGCAGAACATCGCGCATTCGCTGGTCTGGTTTGTGCTCATCGGCGTGGTCGTCTACGGCGTCGCGCAAAGACGCCGCGGCCGGCTCGGCCCACATCAATACTCCTACGCCCAGCCAATCCCTGCCCCCGGTGACAAGTTCTCGCTTCCAGGTGCGATCCGGTACCTGTTGCCGGCATCTTTCTATCGGCACGCCTCGTTCCGCTTCGACATGTTGTGGCTGCCGTTCTCGATCGTGATGAATTTCTTCGGCCTGCTGGGCGTGACGCTCGGGCCAGGTATCGTTCAGTCGTGGCTGCTGCAGCGCCTGGGCCATTCGCCGCTCAGCCTGCCGCAGAACGGGTTCACCATCACTCTGCAGGTGCTGCTCGTGCTGCTGGCGCGCGATTTCGGCCGCTTCTTGTGGCACTACCAGGGCCATGTCGTGCCGTTCTTCTGGGAGTTCCACAAGGGGCATCACTCCGCTGAAGTGCTGCATCCGCTCGGGGTCCGGACTCATCCGGTGGACATGTTCATCCGCAATACGTACACCGGCGTCGGCAGCGGGCTCATGGCCGGAGGGCTGATCTATGCGCTGGGAATGAACTATAGCGCCACGGCGATTTATATCATCACGGCGTGCCTGACTATCTTTACGGTACTCGAGATTTTCGAGCATACCCACATCAGCATTTCCTTCGGCAGGACATGCAACCGGATCTTCTACGCGCCCTACATGCATCACTTCCATCACGGTGCCCTGCCGCAGCATATGAACGTCAATCTGGGAATCACCGGAGGTCTGACGCTGTGGGACTACCTGTTCGGCACCCTGTATTGGCCCACGGCTGGGGAGACCATCGTCTGGGGTGCATCGATGGACGAACTGGGTGAGAACAATCCGCACCGCACGCTGCAAGGCTTTCTCGTAGGGCCGTTCGTGGCCGCATTCCGGACGTTGCGGCGTAGTCCGTCGCGCGACGTCAGGGCACCGGCCGCCGCCAATTCGGCGGCCTGAGGCGCAACGTCGCCCGGAAACCTCACGGCGTGCCCTTGGCCTTCTGCTTCGCAAGGTCCTCGTTGGCTCGCTGGATCACTTAGGCACGGATCGCGTCCGTCTGCGATTGCGAACGCTCGGCGGAGAAAGCCATGGGGAACGTGAGTCTTGGCGTTGATCGAGCTCGACATGGGCGGTGATTCTTGGCTCTGATTTGATCACTGCACGGGCCCGAAGATTGTCGCATGGGGGCCCCTGCCTGCGCGTCGCGATTGCTATGCTGGGTCCATGACATCGCGCAAACGGGTCGTCGTGGTGGGAGGCGGGTTCGGCGGACTGTGGGCCGTCCGGGCCCTTGCTGCGGCGAACGTCGACATCACGCTCATCGATCGCAGCAACCACCACCTGTTCCAACCTCTCCTGTATCAGGTCGCTACCGCCGGACTGGCGGCGCCCTCGATTGCCGCGCCTCTGCGACATATCCTGCGCCGACAGGGGAATGTCGAGGTGCTGATGGGCGAGGTGAAGACCGTCGATCTCGCGGCGCGCCGCGTGTATCTGGGCGAACAGGCCTTCGAATACGACTATCTTGTGGTCGCCGCAGGCGCGACCCACGCCTATTTCGGGCACGATGATTGGGCCCCGCATGTGTTGGGCCTGAAGACCCTCGATGATGCGCTTGCCGTTCGCGCGCGGATTCTCACGGCATTTGAACGCGCCGAACTGGACACCGATCCGCGGCGTCGCGATGCGTGGCTCACGTTCGCGATCATCGGCGCCGGAGCAACCGGCGTGGAACTCGCCGGCACGCTCGCGGAGATTGCACGGCACACCTTGGCGCCGGAATTCAGGCGTAGTGATCCGCGCAGGGCGCGGGTGCTCCTCATTGAGGCAGGTCAGCGGGTATTGCCGACACTGCCACCGGACCTCTCGGCCAGGGCGGTCGCACAGCTGAACCGGCTTGGCGTCACGGTCCGAACCGGACAGCCTGTCACCGGCATCGGCGCCGGGTACGTTGATCTGGGGGCGGAGCGTATTCCTACCCGGACCATACTCTGGGCGGCCGGGGTCGCAGCTTCACCGCTGGGCCAGCTGTTGGCGGCGCCTCTGGACCGCGCCGGCCGAGTCATCGTGCGGCCGGACCTCTCGCTCCCCGGACATCCCGAAGTGTTGGTGATCGGGGATCTGGCCGGTATGACGTGCGACGGGCGCGCGGTCCCGGGCACTGCGCCGGCGGCCAAACAGATGGGTGCGCACGCCGCGAAATGCATTGCCGCCAGTCTCGCGGGACGTCCCCGCGCCGCATTTCGGTACCGGGACTACGGCACGCTCGCCACCATCGGCAGGCGCGCGGCCGTCGTTGATCTGCACGGCCGCCATCTGTCCGGCACGCTCGCCTGGTGCTTCTGGCTGGCGGCGCACATCTTCTTCCTGATCGGCTTCCGCAATCGCCTGGTGGTGCTCATCGACTGGGCCTGGGCGTACTTCACGTACGATCGCAGCGCCCGCATCATTGCCCACAGCGCTCAATCGCCCCCTGACCGCTCCGACATGTAATCCGCCACATCGTTCATCCCGCTGCGGCGATACCACTGTGCAGGGGTCTGGTTCCCGTCATTGCGCACCCCGGGGTCGGCGCCATACAAGCAAACGCCCCTGGATTGCATCACCGTCCCTTCCAGCGCCACAATCCTCGCAACTGTTGCATCATCGCGAGCCCAACTGAAATGCGCATCGACGGACTGGGTCACGGCCTGTTTGCTCTCGCGTTGGCGAGTGTTGCCATCCTAAGTGTCAGTTACGGTAACTTCGTGCCACTTGGGCAGCCCTTTCCCGCTTGGATTCCAAGGCGGGAGATCTGGATCTACGGATCCGCGCTACTGCTCCTGGTCGCCAGCGTCGGTCTTTGCTTCCCGCGCCTCGCAGTGGCGAGTGCGGCAACCGTCGCCGTGTACGAGGTTCTTTGGACCCTCATCTGTGCAATCCCGATCATTTCCAAACCGCTCGGCGTTGGCGAGTGGTACGGCTTTTGCGAAGCCCTGGCGCAGCTGGTCGGAGCCTGGATCCTGTACGCCATGTTGCGCTGGCAGTCGCGACGATCGCACACGGGAATCGCCAGTGACGGCGCCGTGCGCGTAGCACAGGCGCTGTTTGGCCTCACCTGCATCTTTTATGGCTGGTCTCACTTCGCCTATGCCGATTACACCGCGACCCTGGTTCCCGCATGGCTGCCCGGGCATTCCGGATTTGCCTATATGACGGGGCTCGGTCACATTGCGGCCGGGATCGGCCTCGTCATCGGAGTTCTCCCGCGCCTCGCGGCCACTCTTGAAGCGGTCATGATGAGCTTGTTCGGCCTCCTGGTGTGGGTGCCGAGTTTCTTTGCGCAGCCCAAGCCCGAGTGGGCAACCCCAGCGCAGAATCAATGGTCGGAACTGGTCATGAGTCTGATGTTGGCCGCTGCCGCGTGGATGGTTGCAAGTTCCCTGCGCTACCGGCCCTGGATCAGGTGAGGTCGCATCGAGGGTGGAACGTCAGCATGGCGCCGGCTTCCGCTTCGTACTCGGCTCCGGGCGCACGTCGCCACGACCGAAATGTTCACGTACCTTTGCGATAATCTCGCCATCCGTCATTTGGTCCGCGGCCTTCTCGGCCGTCACGGATTTGCCAACCGTCATCGTTGTCATTCTTCTGCGCAGTTCTTCCTTTGCCTCACCCGGGCCAAAGATCAGAACCTTTACATAGCCACGAAGCGTCGCTATGACGGCGTCATAGTAGGTATTGAGTTCGGCCGTCAATACCCGCTGCGGGCGGTCTGCCACAGGAACACCATGTGCCTCGTGTCGACCCTTCAGCGGTGAATGAATGAGTATGGTGTGTTCGTCATCCGCGGACAGCGTCACGACCAATGCCTTGTGATGGTCAATCCAGATTCCGGCACTGTCGATCATCTGCTGCTCCGTGTGTGGTGGTGGACCCTAGAATCGTGCGACGGCGGGCGTGAGTCCGTACGCCAGCGTACGTAGGTGCCGCGACTGCCTGCTGGCTTGCTCTCAAGCCAGCGCGTTGAACCCCGCCACTACATCAAAGAGTTCCTCGTCGATCGAACTTTGCCGTAGGCGGTTGAGTGACTGCTGCAAATCGCCTGTGACCTTCTCGATGTTGTCTTCCGCGCGCTGCATGGCCGCCAACCGACTCGCGTTCTCGCTGGCCAGGGATTCAGCGCATGCCCGGTACAGGGAAATGAACAACTGCTCATGTATCAAGGCCGTCAGACTCTGGGTCTGGTCGCCCAGTAGCTGCGCAGGTCGGCCGTTTGGCCATGACATGCCCCTGAGGCGTTCGTACCAGGCCGCATCCAGCGGGAGCAGGCGCTGGCGCGCGGCCTCGTAGCGCGCGGCCGCGCGCGGCGAATTGTGAAAGACATGGATTTCGCCATGCCGGTGACCGGTCATATACGACTCAAGTTCAATCTGGATCTCGGTCACGAGTGCGGTAATGGCTGCGACGGAGCTCGGCACCGCAAATTGCTTCCGGACAGTCAGCCCTGCCGCCTCAAGTGGCGGACACACCCGTTCGCCGACGGCCCACACGGTCTTGGGTCCGGGAAGCTTCCGCAAGCTCTGCGCTGCAAAATCTCCAATGATCTCGTTGAAGCGGCCGACCAATCCCTGGTCCGAGCCGAAGATCAAGGCGCCGGTTGGCCTATCACCGGCGGTGCCCGGGCCCCCTGTCAGAGACCGCTCGTCGCCGAGACACAGGCTCAAGCCAAGCTCGACCGCGTGCTGGTAGTCGCTGAGTGCTTCGACGGCCTTCTCATACTGGATGATCGAGGAGCCGGAAATCGCCTTCATCGCGCGAACCACCGAACCCAGTTGCCGGGCGCCGTCGAGCTTGCGGCGCAGCCCCTCGAGGGAATCGCTCATGGTCTGAAAGGAGCGAGCGCGGCGGCGACGATCTGTGCCACGGTTGAGCTATCAGCGGCGTCCAATGCGCCGGCGAGGCAGCGCTGACGCAATGGGTCAGGCATCTGCGCCGTCGCGGCGCGCAGCGCGATCTCCGCGGCGGCAAGCCGCTCTAGCGGAATCGCATCCAGGAGTCCGCCGGTCAGCGACTGCAACAGCACAATCTGCTCGAACACGGGGACCGCCGCGAATTGCGGCTGTCCGAGACAGGCGCGGATTCGTTGACCGTGTCCGATCACCTGCAGCGTATGCTCGTCGAGTCGCGTGCCGAAGCGTGAGAAGGCCTCCAACTCCTCGAACTGGGAATAGGCGAGTTTCAGGCTACCGGTGACCGCGCGGTAGGGTGCCCGCTGCGCGGCACTGCCGACCCGGGAAACGGATTTGGCGACATCGATTGCCGGCAGGATCCCCAGCTCGAACAGTGTGGGCGACAGATAAAGCTGTCCATCCGTGATGGAAATCAGGTTCGTCGGAATGTAGGCCGCGATGTCCTGCGCTTCGGTTTCGATGATCGGTAAGGCGGTGAGGGAGCCGCCTCCGAGCTCCTTTCGCAAATGCGTGGAACGCTCCAGCAGGCGCGAATGAATATAAAAAATATCTCCTGGAAAGGCTTCCCGGCCAGGGGGCCGCCGCAACAGGAGTGAGATCTCACGATACGCGCGCGCGTGCTGCGTCAGGTCGTCGTACACCACCAGCACGTCGCGGCCGGCTTCCATGAACTGCTCGGCGATCGTGGTGGCCGCGTAAGGAGCGATATAGGTCAGCCCCGGAGCATCGCTCCCCGCGCTCACCATCACGACGGTATAGGGCATTGCCCCGTGGCTGCGCAGGTCCGCCACGACCTTTGCCACGGCGGAGGCACGTTGGCCTATGGCGACGTAGATACAAATGACGTTCTCGTCGCGCTGGTTGAGGATGGTGTCGAGGGCGATCGCCGTCTTTCCCGTCTGGCGATCCCCCAGGATCAGCTCCCGCTGACCCCGCCCGATTGGAACCAGCGCATCGATGACCTTGATACCGGTCTGCAGCGGTACGGTAACCGGCGAGCGATCCATGATCGCCTTGGCTTCGCGCTCGATGGGCAGGCGTTGCGGGCAGGTCACGGGACCGAGGTCATCGAGCGGTCGTCCGAGCGGGTCGATAACCCGCCCGAGGAGAGCCTCTCCGACTCCCACATCCATGACCCGGCCCGTGCGGGTGACTTCGTCGCCCGCCTGAAGGTGAGTGTAATCCCCGAGCAGCACCACCCCGATTTCGTGCTCGTCCATGTTGAACGCGATCCCGGACAGGTCGCCGGGAAACTGGATGAGTTCCTCGAAGCCCGCTCCCCGCAATCCTGAGACCGTCGCGATGCCCGTGGAGACCGACGTAATCGTACCGATCTCACGAGGCGAAAGATCCGGCACAAAGGCCTCGCGCGCCCGGCGCAGGCTGCCGAACGCCCGGTCGAGGTCGGGAAGCAGGGTGTCACTGGCCATGTGCCAGTTCCGTCGACGCGAGGGCGGCGGCGTCCTGCGCGAGGGTCGCCAGATAGTCCGCAACGCTCCATGCCAGCCTGACTCCGTCCACCGAAAGGTCGAGCCCGCCCACTAACTCGGGTGCCGTATCGAAACGGACGACGATGTTCGCATTGAGGCACTCATGTATTGCGGCCTCGAGTCTGGTGCGTCCCGCTGAAGAAAGATCATGGGCGCTGCGCACCAGCATGGCGGTCGCACCTGCGAGGGGTAGTTTCTGCTGCTCAGGCAGGTTCTGCAGGCGACCAACCAGCACCTCGATCATGCGATCCTCCAAGCTCGCCCCGGCAAGATCGGTCAGGGCCTTGCGGGTCAATGCAAAGACCTCCGCCTGTGTGCGCAGTGCCAGCTGCCGCCCGAGTTCCGCACGCTCCGCAGCCAGTGACTGCATCAGCGTGCTGCGCAGGAGCTCGGCGTCCTTACGGGCCGAATCGATCAGGCGCTGACGCTCCGTGGCGCCTTCCTGCGCTGCCTTGCGCAGCAGGCCCTCCCGTTCCCGGTCAAAGGCTTCGTTGCGGTGGCGAATGTCGACGCTTGCAGCCTGTGCCTTCTTTTCCTGGGTCTCCGCGTCCGCAATCCTTGCCGCCACCTTCTTTTCACGCGCATCGATGGCCGCGAGCACGGGTCCATAGAGGTAACGCTTCAGCAGCCACACCAGAATCAGGAAATTGAGCGCCTGCGCGCCCACGGTGAACCAGTCGATGAGCACGAACTACTTCCCGGCCGCCGCGATGACATGATTCCAGAAGGGATTCGCGAACAACAGGATCATGGACACCACGAAGCAGTAGATCGCCATCGACTCGATCATGGCAAGACCCACGAACAGTGTCCGGGTGATGGTCGGGGCGGCATCCGGCTGCTGCGCTATGGCGCTCAGGGCGGTCGACACGGCCCGCCCCTGGCCCATGGCCGGTCCGAAGCAGCCCACACCAATGGTGATGCCGGCCGTGACGGTGGAGGCGATGGCGATCAGGGTTATGCTGTCCATGGATTTCCTCGATTCGAGTGACTAGTGATCGTTATCCCCCGTGGCGGCGGCGATATAGACCGTCGCGAGGATGCTGAAGATGTAGGCCTGCACCATGCCGGTCAGCAGGCCGAGCAGGGTCATTGCCACGGGAAAAATGAATGGCGTGATGGTGAGAAGAATCGCGATGATCATCGTCCCGCTCATCATGTTGCCGAACAGGCGTACGGCGAGTGCCAGAGTGCGCGAGAGCTCGCTGATCAGATTGAAGGGCAACATGATCACGGTCGGCTCCAGGTAAGACTTCAGATAGCCGCGCCAGCCGCGCCCCGCGACTCCAAAAACGGGTACCGCCACAAACACGCACACGGCGAGTGCTGCGGTTGTGGAGAGTGAGCTGGTCGGCGGCACATAACCCGGTACGATCGTCAGCAGGTTTGCCGTCGCGATGAAGATGAACAGCGTGCCGATTAAGGCGATATAACCTCCCGGGACGGACAACCCGACCCCTTTGATCTGTTCGTCGATGCCGGTGATGAGAATTTCGAGTGCGGCCTGCCAGCGTGAGGTGATCACGTCGCTCGTCAGCCTGCGCGTGATGAGGTATGCACCAATGGTAAGCAGCAGCATCAGGCCCCAGGTGGTAACGATCGTCCCGTTGAGCTTGATGAAGCCGTATTGCCACAGGATGAGTTGATCGGGTGTGATGCGCATGGCCTGCTCAGCGGGCGACACGGGTGAGGTGCCTGACGGCGCCTCGGGCAACGAGCAGTCCACACAGGCACGCCAGCAGACTCGGCAAACCCAGGCGTGCGAAGCAATAGAGGCCGCAAACCACGACCGCCATCCGCAACAGCGCACTAAGCCCGAACCATACGGCCGGAACGGCGGCGGTGAGGGCCCGGGTCACGGTCCACCACAGGCCGCCAAAGAAGACTGTTCCCAACAGCAATCCTGCGCCGAGTGCACCGACGATGAGTCCGATGCCGCTCACGGCTGGTCCTCCTGGCCACGGCGGATTGCACTTTGTTCCTTGCTGATCCAGTGGCCGGCGTTCGCGCAGCCCAGGCACAATCCGGCAGTGAGCAGCGCAAGCGTCCAGGCATGGGTACCGGGATGACGCGCATCCAGCCATCGACCGAGCCACGCGCCCAGGAGTGTCGGCACACACACGGACCAGCCGATCAGGCCCAACATGCCAAGCCCTGGCCACAGTGGCGAGCGAATCAGGCGGGCCTTGAGCTTGCGGTTCTCCTGTGCGCCGACGTTATGGCTGAAGGAGCGGTCTTCCGGGGAAATTGGATCCAAATCAGGCACGTTGCAACCTGACGAATTCGCGGATCAGGCCGCCTTCCAGGCGCGCCAATGTCTTGCGGTTCGAGCTTTCCTGTTCGCTCAGTTTCAGCAGCTCCTGCTCAACGGCCTGGCGCAGCCGGCCCAGATCCGCCCCGGCGATCGCGTGGCGCACGCACAGGAGGACATCCGCGCCGGTCTTGACCAGGACTCCGGCGTCGATCGCAAGATGAACTTCGGCCGTCGCGGCGGTCGAATAGGCGAAGAGACCCGGAGGGAGTACAGCGGCGCAATCGAGCCGGTGGGGTAGAAGGCCGAACGAGCCCGCCTGTGTCATCACCACGATCCGCTCGACATTCGCAATGTTCGCGAAGACGCCGCCGGGCACGAGTATCTTAAGCTGCACGTGCGGCCCGTTTGACTTCGTCGATCGTGCCGATCATGTACAAGGCCTCTTCGGGAAGGTCCTTGAACTCATCGTGCAGAATGCGCTCACAGCCCGCCAGGGCGTCCTTGAGACTGACGGTTTTCCCGGCGAGGCCGCTGAACTGTTTGGTCGCGAAAAATGGCTGGGTCAGGAACCGCTCCAGGCGGCGCGCTCGTCCCACCACGTTGCGGTCCTCGGCTGAGAGTTGCTCGATACCGAGCATTGCGATGATGTCCTTCAGCTGTGCGTACTGGGCAAAGGTGCGACGAATCTCCTGCGCAAGCAGGTAATGCCGTTCCCCGGCAATCCCCGGCGTGAGCATCTTGGAGCCCGATTGCAACGGATCCACGGCCGGGAAGAGACCCGCACTGGCACGCTGACGCGAGAGCACGACGGTCGCGGAAAGATGAGAAAAAATGTGGACCGCAGCCGGGTCGGTAAAGTCATCGGCCGGCACATACACGGCCTGGATGGCGGTGATGGCACCGCCCTTGGTGTTCGCGATGCGCTCCTCGAGCGCGGCCAGCTCGGTACCCATTGTGGGCTGGTAGCCCAGGCGCGAGGGCATGCGGCCCATGAGCCCGGAGACTTCAGAACCCGCCTGGACGAAGCGGAAGATGTTGTCGATGAGCAGCAGCACGTCCCGGTGCTCACCGTCCCGAAAGTATTCCGCCATGGTGAGAGCCGTATGGCCCACCCGAAAGCGACTACCCGGCAGCTCATTCATCTGGGCGAAGACCATCACCATGTTGGGCAGCACGCCAGCCTCCTGCATCTCGCGATACAGCTCCTCACCCTCGCGGCAGCGCTCGCCAATGCCGCAGAACAGGCTGACACCGTCGTGGTGTCCGATCATGTTGTGAATCATCTCGGTCAGCAGCACGGTCTTGCCGACCCCGGCGCCCCCGAATAGTCCCGCCTTGCCCCCGCGCTCGAGCGGCATGAGCACGTCAATGGCCTTGATGCCGGTTTCGAAAATTTCGCTTTGCGTGGTTCGCTCCCCCAGCGTCGGCGGGGTGCGATGTATCGAGCGCAATTCGACATCCGGGAGGTCCCCGGCGCGATCGATCGTCTGGCCGAACACGTTGAACATACGGGAGCGGATGGCCTTGCCGACCGGAACCTTGAGCGGCGCCCCGGTATCCTCGACCCTGGCACCCCGCGCCAGTCCCTGTGGAGGAGTCATTGCGATACCGCGGACGCGATTCGCGTCCAGTTGCGCCCAGACCTCGATCAGGACCTGCGCACTGCCACCCGCCCGGAGGAGGTTATTGATGGCGGGCAGGTGATGACTGAAATGCACGTCAATCACGCTGCCACGCACGGCAAGCACGGTCCCGCTATTATCGTTCTGATCCAACATGGACAGGCTCCATCAGCGTCACGTGCCGCGCAGCACTCAGGATGCTCGGAACACTGCCACAGATCCGTACGGTATCGCTCATAGAAGCGTTCTGACGCCGGCCCGCCAGGAGCTTCGGTTCGACAGCGTACGGACGCACCCCGAAAGGGCGCATACCGTGAGCTCAACCAGTCCTTCGGAGTGCTCTACATGAATCCTGTCACCTCCTTTCTCGTGTTCGTTCTTGCCATTGCCGGAGTGGTTACCGGCTATCGCGGCAATGTTTACCTGGGGCTCCCGCTGCTCGTGCTCGCGGCCCTCGTCGCCTCGTCACTGAAAATGGCCAACGTCTGGCAGAAGTTTGTGATTCTGAGGATGGGAAAACTGCAGAGCGTGAGAGGGGCCGGACTTTTCACCATCATTCCGGTTCTCGACAGCGTGGTCGCCATCATCGATGAACGCATTCAAACGACCGCCTTCAACGCCGAACAGGCACTTACCCGGGACACAGTGCCCGTCAACGTCGACGCCATCATCTTCTGGCACGTGCATGACGCCGAAAAGGCTGCGCTGGCCATCACCAACTACCGCGAAGCAATCGATCGGGTCGCGCAGACCTCGCTGCGCGAGATGATCGGCTCATCGATGCTGGCGGCGTTGCTCTCGGATCGCAAGGAAGCAGACGAGCAATTGAAAGTCGAGATCGGGCAGAAGACGGCGCCATGGGGCATATCGGTAACGTCGGTGGAGATTCGCGACGTCGCGATCCCCGAGGCGCTGCAGAACGCCATGTCCCGCCAGGCACAGGCGGAGCGTGAGAAACAGGCGCGCGTGATCCTGGGCTCCGCCGAGGCCGCCATCGCCAGCAAATTCGTCGAGGCAGCCGCCGTTTATGCCGGCCATCCCTGGGCCCTGCAGCTGCGCGCGATGAACATCATCTATGAGACCACGAAGGAACGTGGGGCGACGATCCTCATGCCGAGTTCGATGGTCGACAGTCTGAACCCCTCGGCCGCAGCGTTGGCGTTGGCGGTCGCGGGCAATGAAGCCCTGATGAGCAATAGCCAGGGGGTGCAGGGGAGTAAACGGGCCCCGGCGGCGATGAACAGCGGCGGTCCGGAGGCGAACGACCAGGCAACCTGACGCGCTGACGTTCAGCCGGTTCGGGTCAGATCGAGCGGATTGGGGCTGCCCCATTTCCAATTGCGGATTTCGGGCAGGTCCTGACCGTGGCGGTCTATGTAACTTTTGTGCTCGATCAGCTTGTCCTGCAGCTGCCGCTTCAGATGGGTGCCTTTGCTGCCCGTTTGCGGTACCCGGTCGATGACATCCATGATGAGGTGGAAGCGGTCGAGATCATTGAGTACCGTCATGTCGAAGGCGGTCGTGATCGTTCCTTCTTCCTTGTAGCCGCGGACATGAAGGTTGTGGTGATTGTTGCGGCGATAGGTCAGCCGGTGAATCAGCCACGGATAGGCGTGGAAGGCGAAGATGACCGGCTTGTTGGTCGTGAACAGCGCATCAAAGTCCGGATCGCTCAGTCCGTGCGGATGCTCGGACTGAGGCTGTAACTTCATGAGATCGACGACATTGACCACGCGGATCTTCAGGTCGGGGAGGTGTTGCCTCAGGATGGAAACCGCCGCCAGGGTCTCGAGGGTGGGCACATCGCCAGCACAACCCATGACGACATCCGGCTCCACATCGTATTCGTTACTGGCCCACTGCCAGACCCCGATACCCTTGGTGCAATGTTCGATGGCCTCCTCCATCCGCAGCCACTGCGGTGCCGGATGTTTTCCGGCAATGATGACGTTGACGTAGTGCCTGCTGCGCAGGCAATGATCCATCGTGGAGAGCAGGCAGTTGGCATCCGGTGGCAGGTAGACGCGGACGATTTCGGCCTTCTTGTTCACAACATGGTCGATGAACCCAGGGTCCTGGTGAGTGAAACCGTTGTGATCCTGTCGCCACACGTGGGAGGCCAGCAGATAATTCAGTGAGGCAATCCGGGGTCGCCATGGCAGGGTTGCCGTGACTTTCAACCACTTGGCGTGCTGGTTGAACATGGAGTCCACGATGTGGATGAACGCTTCATAGCAATTGAACAATCCGTGCCTGCCCGTGAGCAGGTAACCCTCCAGCCATCCTTCGCACTGATGCTCGCTGAGCATCTCCATCACCTGGCCGCTGCGGGCCAGGAATTCGTCATTGGGGCGCGTCTCAGCAACCCACTGACGGTTGGTCTTTTGAAAGACGGCCTCCAGGCCGTTGGACAGCGTCTCATCGGGTCCGAAGATCCGAAAGTGCCGTGGCTGTTCATTGAGTTGCGCGACATCACGCAAAAATGCGCCAAGGATGTGCGTATCGCCGGGACCGCCGGTCCCAGGCACAGGGACCTTGCAGGCGTATTCGCGAAAATCCGGCATGCGCAGATCGCGCAGCAGTTTGCCGCCGTTGGCGTGCGGGTTTGCGCCCATGCGCCGCTCCCCGGTGGGGGCGAGTTCGGCGAGCTCTGGTCTGAGCCGTCCTGAGCCATCGAACAGTTCTTGGGGTCGATAGCTTTTCAGCCAGCTTTCGAGCATGAGCAGATGTTCCGGAGTCTGTGCCGAGATCGACAGGGGCACCTGATGGGCGCGGAACGTCCCCTCGACCTGCAGGCCGTCAACCACCGTGGGTCCGGTCCAGCCCTTGGGCGAGTTGAGAACGATCATCGGCCAGCTTGCCCGCGCGGTCTTGCCGTGCACGCGTGCTTCCTGCTGGATCTGTCGGATCTGCTCCACGGCTTTGTCGAGCGCGGCCGCCATGTCCTCGTGCATCAGGTTCGGCTCGTGACCCTCGACGAAGAGCGGCGTCCAACCGCAGCCGCGGAGGAATTGCTCCAGTTCCTCGCGGCTGATCCGGGCAAGGATGGTCGGGTTGGAAATCTTGTAGCCGTTGAGGTGCAGAATCGGCAGAACGGCACCATCGGTGACCGGGTTCAGAAACTTGTTGGAATGCCACGATGTCGCGAGCGGGCCGGTCTCCGCTTCGCCATCTCCCACCACGCACGCGACGACCAGTTCCGGATTGTCGAATACCGCGCCGAATGAATGGCTCAGTGAGTACCCAAGTTCCCCGCCCTCATGGATCGATCCCGGGCAGTCCGGGGACGCGTGGCTCGGAATGCCCCCGGGGAACGAGAATTGCGTGAATAGCCGCTTGAGCCCGGCCTCGTCACAGCCAATGTTCGGGTAGACCTCGCTGTAGGTCCCCTCGAGGTAGGTGTTCCCGACGACCGCCGGGCCGCCGTGACCCGGGCCCGAGACGTAGATCATGCTCAGGTCGTATTTCCTGATGACCCGGTTCAGATGCACGTAAATGAAGTTCTGGCCGGGGGTCGTGCCCCAATGCCCGAGCAGCATCGGCTTCACGTGCGCCAGCGTAAGTGGTTCTTTCAGCAGCGGATTGTCGTACAGATAAATCTGGCCGACGGCCAGAAAATTGGCCGCCCGCCAATAGGCGTCCATCCGGCGCAACAGGTCCGGGGTGAGGGTGTGTTCCATCTGGCGCACACCTTCCGCCTGCCACTGCGTCACGGTCGGTGCCCTACCGCACAGATGGCAACGGCGATGGATTGTATTTTTTGAGACGCTGTCGGAGTCATTCTGTCCATGGACGCGATCCCTCTGTACCCCTTGCGATTCGAGCCGCTTTATCAGTATCGATTGTGGGGCAGTCGACGCTTGGGCCGTCTTCTGTCTGCAACCTTGCCGGGAAGTGAGCCGATTGGTGAAGCGTGGCTCCTGAGCGATCGTGATGACCATCCCAGCCGGGTTGCGGAAGGGCCGCTGCGGGGCAAGACCATTGCTGAATTGGCCGCCCAATCGCCCGATCAGCTGCTCGGCAGACTTGCCGGGCGTTTCAGTCGCTTCCCGCTGCTGCTCAAGCTGCTCGATGTAAAACAGCGTCTCTCGGTTCAGGTGCATCCTTCCGACGCGTACCAGGGTCTCATCCCGAATGGCGAAACGGGAAAGACCGAGGCGTGGGTCGTACTGGAGAATGGGCCCGGGGCCCGCGTCTTCGCGGGCTTGAAAACGGGCATCACTGAGGACCGGATGCGGCGGGCAATCGCGGAAGGGACGGTGGCCGAGGAGTTGGCCGAATTCACGCCGATCCCGGGGGATGCCGTCCTGATTCATGCCGGAACCGTGCATTCGCTGGCTGATGTCGTGGTGTTCGAAGTACAGCAGAACAGCGATGTGACCTTTCGGCTCTTCGATTGGGACCACATTGATCCCAAGACCCTGGAGCGACGACCCCTGCAGGTAGAGCCGGCATTGGCCTGCATCGATTTCGAGCGAGGGGCCGTCACGCCTCTTACCCCGCGAATGATCGAGCGGCGGCCGGTCCTGCGCGAGAGGCTCTTCCACTGCGAGCAATTCGCAGCCACGCGCATCAGCGGGCGTGAGCCATTTATCGTCGGTAGGGCCGACACTCCGCGCGTCCTGGTATGCCTCTCCGGGAGGGGGCATCTGGAGTATGCCGGGCAGACCTACTCATTCGGCAGAGGGCAGGTTCTGCTCACCCCGGCCGTAGTCGGAGAGTGCCTGTGCCGACCACATGGCACCGTCTGCATCCTTGAGATCTCATTGCCGGATCGTCCCTCGATCTCATGAAGAAACTCGTGGTTTTCGACCTGGACGGCACGCTCGCCGAAAGCAAGGCAGCCATTGACGCCGAGATGGCGCAGTTGCTCGACCACCTTCTCGGACTTGTGAAAGTGGCTGTCATATCCGGTGGTGCCTGGCGCCAATTCGAAAGCCAGGTGCTGGCGCACCTCAGCCAGAACGAACTTCTTCGGAACCTGTCCCTGCTTCCAACCTGTGGAACCCGGTTCTACCGCTATGGGAACCATTGGGCGCTGCTTTATGCGGAGGATTTTACTGCAGAGGAGCGAGCGAAGATCCTCAATTCGCTGCACTGGGCCATTGCCAAGGCGAGTGAAAAGCCGGACAAGGTCTGGGGCGAGGTCATCGAGGATCGCGGCAGCCAGATCACCTTCTCCGCCCTGGGGCAGCTGGCACCGCTCGAAGAGAAGAAGAAGTGGGACCCGGATTTCGCCAAGCGCAGGAAGATCGCAAGCATCCTGGAGACCCTGATCCCGGAGTTCTCCGTGCACCTGGGGGGTGCAACTTCCATCGACATCACCCCTCACGGCATCGATAAAGGCTATGGAATCCGCAAGCTTCGTGACGTGCTCCGGATTGAGATTCACGAAATGATCTTCGTCGGTGACGCGCTGTTCCCGGGCGGCAACGATCGTCCGGCCAAGGAAGCCGGGGCGCTGTCGATCCAGGTCCGGGATTCCCACGAGACCAAGCGGGTGGTCGAATCCATCGTTGCCTGTCTGGAGTGACAGCCGGTAGGTGTGGCAGCGCACGGAGAAGCCCCGGGAACGGGCGTACGGTGCCGCGCATTCCAAGGTATTTGACCCACGGCGCCTCGGGCGCCGCAATGGAAGGAGCGCCATTTTATGAAAATTCGTCCTCTGCATGACCGCGTCGTTGTGAGGCGTGTGGAACAGGATCGCGCCTCGCCCGGCGGCATTTTGATTCCCGACAGCGTGGCGGAAAAGCCCGTCCAGGGGAAGGTCGTGGCGGTCGGCAAGGGCAAGGTCCTCGATAACGGACACGTGCAGCCCTGCGATGTGAAGGTTGGCGACCGGATTTTATTCGGCAAATACAGCGGCGCCGAAGTGAAGGTCGCGGGCGAAGAGCTCGTAGTCATGCGTGAAGAAGACGTCATGGCCGTCATCGAATCGAAGTAACTCACCCTTAAGGACACGATCATGCCAGCGAAAGCAGTAAGATTCAGCGACGATGCGCGGCAGCGCATGTTCAAGGGCGTAAACATCCTTGGCAACGCGGTAAAGGCGACGCTCGGCCCCAAGGGCCGCAACGCCGTGCTGGAACGCGGCTACGGCGCCCCCACCATCACGAAGGATGGTGTCTCGGTGGCGAAGGAGATCGAGCTCAAGGATAAGTTCGAGAACATGGGCGCGCAGATGCTGAAGGAAGTTGCTTCCAGCACCTCAGACGAGGCAGGGGACGGGACGACGACGGCAACGGTCCTGGCGCAGGCGATCATCCGCGAGGGCCTGAAGGCCGTCGCCGCCGGTCGCAATCCCATGGACATCAAGCGTGGCATCGACGCGGCCGTGGTCGTCACGGTTGCTGAGTTGAAGCGTCTCTCAAAGCCCTGCAAGGACTCCAAGGCAATCACGCAGGTTGGCACGATCTCGGCGAATTCGGATGAGTCCATCGGCAAAACCATTGCCGATGCCATGACCAAAGTCGGCAAAGAGGGTGTCATCACCGTCGAAGAGGGCCAGGGACTCGACAACGAGCTCGAACTCGTGGACGGCATGCAGTTCGACCGCGGCTATCTTTCCCCGTATTTCATCAATCAGCAGCACAGTCAGACGGCCGAGTTCGAAAAGCCGCTGATTCTCCTTTGCGACAGGAAGATCGCGAGTATCCGCGAAATGCTCCCGCTCCTGGAAACCGTCGCCAAGGCGGGCCGTTCGCTGATCGTGATCGCGGAGGACGTCGAGAGTGAGGCGTTCGCGACGCTGGTCGTCAACAACATCCGCGGCATTCTCAAGGTCGCGGCGGTGAAGTCTCCGGGCTTCGGTGACCGCCGCAAGGCGATGCTGGAGGATATCGCGACGTTGACCGGCGGTACCGTGGTTTCCGAAGAAGTGGGCCTGGCTCTGGAAAAGGTCACGCTGGAGCATCTCGGCCAGGCCAAGAAGGTCGTGGTTTCCAAGGACAACACGACCATCATCGACGGCGCAGGCAAGGCCGCGGACATCAAGGCCCGCATCGAATCGATCAGACAGCAGGTCGAAAGAGCCACCAGCGACTACGACAAGGAGAAGCTGCAGGAACGTGCGGCGAAGCTCTCCGGCGGCGTAGCGCTGATCAAAGTCGGCGCACCCACCGAAATCGAGATGAAAGAAAAGAAGGCGCGCGTGGAGGATGCTCTGCACGCAACCCGTGCGGCCATCGAGGAAGGCGTGGTGCCGGGCGGCGGTGTTGCGCTGATCCGTGCCTGCAAGGCGCTCGATACCCTGAAGGGCGCCAACGAAGATCAGACGATCGGCATCCGTATTCTCGCGCGCGCCATCGAGGAGCCTTTGCGAAATATCGTTGAGAATGCCGGTGAGGATGCGGCGGTTATCCTGAACCAGGTGAAGGCCGGCAAGGGTGCCTACGGCTACAATGCGGCGACCGGTAAGTTCGTCGATATGCTCGAGGCGGGTATTCTTGACCCGACGAAGGTCACGCGGCTGGCCCTGCAGAATGCGGCGTCTGTCGCGGGGTTGTTGCTCACGACCGAAGTCACGATTGCTGAGGCGCCGAAGGACGAGACCATGGCCGGCGACGGCACCATGGGCGGGATGGAGATGTAAAAGTCAGATTTCCAGGAACAGTTCCTGGTATTTCTGCGATTCGCCCTTGCCGAGTGCTTTCAGCACATCGGCAAGTGGCTCGGGCTTGCTGAACGCGTAGCCCTGAGCGTAATCGACGCCGAGCTTGCGCAGCATGTCGGCGATAGCGATGCTCTCAACGTACTCGGCCACGGTGTCGATGCCATACCCCTTGGCCAGCTCGACGATCGCCCGCACTGTGCTTTGCGAACGGCTATCCGTGAGCACGTCGCGTACAAAGCTGCCGTCTATCTTGACCCGCGCAACCTGCAGGCTCTTGAGATTGCTCAAGGAGTTGGCGCCAGTGCCAAAATCATCCAGAGCGAGACGGCATCCCAGCGTACCCAGGCGCCTGATCATCTCACTGGCGCGAACCAGGTTGGTCACCGCAGCCTGTTCGGTGATCTCGATGGTCACGCTGCCGCGTGGCAAGCGTGCCTGCCCGAGCCGTTCGGCGAACTGGTTGATGAAATCCTCATCGCAGATCGATTGACCCGTGACGTTGATGGAGAAGGACGCCTTGCTGTGCAGGAGTGTACCGCGGTAGGGCGCGAGCGCCTGCATGGCCCCTTCCAGGATCCGTCGATCGATTGCCGGCAGGAGCTGGTACCGTTGCGCGGCTACGATCAGCGGCCCCGGCGCCACCAGGTCGCCGTCGGCGTCCCGGACCCGCATGAGAATCTCGTAGCTGCACGGCAGTTCTGAATCCTGCAGCGGCACGATGCGCTGGGCGTAGAGCAGCAGCCGGTCGGCCTTGAAGGCTGAACGCAGCTGCGCGACCGCGGCGATGTCGTCATTGCGCCGCATGATACTGGTGTCGTCACAGGAATAGAGTTCGACACGGTTACGGCCGCGCGCCTTCGCGCGCTTGCACGCGATTTCGGCGGCGGCCACCGCGCGCGCCAGTCCCTGCGGCATGCTCACCAGGGCGGCGACGCCGCAGCTGATGGAGACATCCACCGGACTCCCCGCCGGGCCGATGATCAACCGTGCCGCCGCGGCCTGAACGCGGGTGGCGTGTTCGGCCGCCTGCGAAGGTTCCGTCGCGGGCAGGACGACGGCAAACCGGTCTCCCGATAATCGGGACGCCAGGGCCTGTGCCGGCAGCAGGGGCGCAGCCAGCAGTTCCGCCACGCGCACGATCAGTTCATTACCCAGTTCAAAGCCGTGGAGCTCGTTGACCACGTCCATGCTGTCAATGTCCAGGTACAGCACGCTGCCATTGGCGCTGTCGCTGTCCTCGGCGAGCTTGCCGAACACCTGCTCCAAGCCGTCGCGGGTATACAACCCCGTCATCAGGTCAAATTGCGCTTCCACCAGGGCCGCGGCTTCCCGACCCAGATGCCGCGCCAGAAAGACCTGGTGCGATTCGAAGTCGGCAGCCTCTTCCGTCCGGAAAAAGGCCAGGATGCCGATCGTGCGGCCGGAGTCGCGCAGCAGCGGCACGGACAGAATCTTGGAGCGCCGGCCTGCGGGGGCATGGCCACCACCGCCGTTGATGACCAGCGGCCGGTGCTGGCGTTCGGCCCACGTCAAAAGGTGCTTGCTCGTCTGTTGCCAGACCTCATCCAATGCCGCCGTGTCGCTGCCCGGCGCACTGAACTTCATGCTGATCTGCTTCTCGGGGACCTGCAGGACGACGAGCGTACTGTTGAGTCGTCCGCATGCCGCGCGCAGCAGTCCCGCGATGGCCCCTTGCTCCTCCCGACTGCCGCTCAACCTGCCGGTAATATCGAACAGCCATTCAAGCTCCGCGGTCTGCTCCGTGAGCACGCGGACCTTTGAGTGCAGGGGTTGCGCCGCCGCCAGCTCGCGGTGCAGGCAGTCCAGGACGGGCTTGAGCTTGCGGGCCGTGGCCTCGACGCCGACGGTGCCATCGGCAGCCTGCTGGACGCAAAAGATACCGAGTAATACGCCGTCGGTCTGCTCCAGGGGTATGAGCGAAGTGCGTAGCTTGGGACCGTGTTCGAAGGAGTGCGGGACATGGCGCGTCTGGCCCGGCTTTGCCATCGATCGGATCGCGGGGGTGATCGCGGCTGCGGTCAGCCCGCCGTGTTCACCCTGGGAGCGCAGCCGCCCGTCCACGAGACAGATTCCGGTGACGTTCTCCAGCAATCCTTCCGTCAACTGGACATAGGATTCAAAGAGAGCGCTGGCTGCGATTGCCGGCGGGGCCAATGCAGTAGTTGTTTGTGACACGTGTCGGGTGCGCCAGCTTGCCTTGGAATTTCGCGTTCTGAAGTCGAAGTATCAGGGAGGGCGAAAGATTTCGAAAACTCCAACTGCCGGAATTGCGACTTGCATACATAACCACTCCGCAGCGGCGAAAGGCGCGAATGGGACACAGGCGCGATGGGTCCGCCAGTGGCGCACCGCATGTAGGACTTTTGCCCTGCAATATGGAAAATTGGGCGTGCAGGTAACGCTGCGGGCCTACAGATCGCCAGCGGCGTCGTAAGTACCCTGATTCAATGGAAATGTTGCCCGAAATCCCGGCGTGAAGCTGGGGGTAAAACTGGTGCTGATCGCTGGCTTCGCCTTCGGCGTTGGAGGGTGCCAGCACCATTCGCCCGAGGCGGCGCTGATGGTGTGTTCCATTCCGCATGACGAAGTTCTGCCGGGAAATGTGACTCCCGGACATGTGGACCTGTCGGGAGGTACGCGTCTCGGTAAGGCATCGTTCTATGCCCGAAGCTTTGCTTATCGGCAGATGGCGAATGGACGCAAGATGAATCCGCAGGGCGATAACGCGGCCAGCCGGACGCTACCCCTGGGTACCCTGGCGAAGGTCATCAATGTCCACACCGGTCAGAGCGCGATTGTCTCGATCGAGGATCGCGGCCCCTACGTGCGTGGTCGCATTCTCGATCTGTCGCCCGCGACGGCCCGGAAGATCGGGATTACGCGGCGCATCGGCGTAGCCGAAGTCAAAGTTGCCCCGATTGCGGTGAAGCTGCCCGACGGCACCCTAAAAACCGGCTCGGGTGCGCCGAAAGAGCCCATCTGCAGGGTCGCCAGCTCCTGAGGCGGTCAACCGGAACCGCAGCGCTGCCCTGACGCCTTGCCGGCTGCACGGGCTCAGTAGTTGAACCGGTAGCGGATCTCGGCATAGATCTGCCGTGGGTCGTTGTAGTGGAAACCGCCGAAGGTGAGGCTGTTGTCGACCAGCAGATGACGATTCGTGGCGTTCAGCAGCGTCACAGACGCGGACAGGTTCTTGCCGAACGCCTTGCCGCCACTGAGATTCAGTTCCGCATGGCTGGGCAGGTGACTCGGCGGCGCACCGCCATTCGCGAAACCTGATCCGTAGTACGCATCCACCGACGCAAAGGCCTGCCACGGCAGATCCACATTCAGGCCCGCATTCAGCGTATTGCGCTGATCATGGTCGAGGGCGAAGGTGCCCGCCGGCGGACTGAAATCCGTGAGGCCCCCGTTGATCGCGCCCGCACCATCGGCGGTCTGATTCGAATACGTCAGGTGCGCCTGACCAACGCTCCAGAAGCGGGGCGAGCGCAGGGTCAGTTCATTCCCCTGGATCACCGCGCCATCGATCGTGAGCGGAATGAAGGCGTTGGAGTTGCCGATGTTGTTATGGTCGAAGAAGTTGCGCGCTGCGGTGCGAAAGTGATCCATGTCGAGGGTCCAGCCCTGCACCGGAATCGTCAGGCCGAACTGATACTCCTGATCGCGCTCGCCGTGCAGCGGCAGAAAGCCAAGGTTGTTGTTCTGCGCAAATTCGAGTAGCGGGCCACTCAAGCTAGTGAGGGGCGGCGCCTGGTAGTACTTGCCCCAGAACCCGCGCAGGATCCAGCGCACCTTCGGCAGGCGGACAGACAGGCCCAGGCGCGGACTTGTGGCGTTCTCGGTCAGATCGCCCGCGAAATGAGTCTGGCGCACCCCGCCGGCAAACTGCAGCCACTCGGTGGGCCTGTAGGTGTCCTCGAGGTACGCGGCCACGAGGGTGCCAGTAGGACGCAGGACCTGGCTTACCGGCGCATTGCTGCCGTCATTGAACAGGACGTTGAAGGTTTCGTTATCGCGCTGCCCAAAGCCGGTGATGCCGATCTGGACGTCATTGCGCGCCACATGCCATTGCAGGGTTTCCTGGCCGCCGAGATAGGTCGAGGATCGCTGATCGGTGGTGCTGATCGGAAAATCGTCCGCGGCGCCATCGAGATCCGCGCGGTTCAGATGAACAAAGAATGACGTGGTCAGCGTCGCGTCGGGGTTCAGCTTGCGGACCCAGGAGAGGATGCCGAACGCATCGGTTTCGCGCTGCACGTCGTCCGCCATCGCTCCCGGCGTGTTCGGAATGTCGTAGTCATCCTCCCTGGCGGAGACCAGGAAGCGGATCTGGTCATCGGGATTGAGGTTATAAATGAGAGTACCGAAGCCGCCGTATCCGTTTTCGGCGTCATGAATGATCTGCGCCATGGGGGTCTGGATGCCAAGGTCGCTGCGGTTGCCGTTCACACTCGCGTAGTAGGCGAAGTCATCGGTGTGGCTCGCGAGGCTCGCATAGTCATTGGTTTGACCGAAGTTGCCGCCGCTGACGATGAGTTCGCTCTGGTTGTCGCCCTCAAAGCCGGTGCGCGGTACGACGTTGAACACCCCATAGGTGCGATCACCCTGGTCGGCCTCATAGCTGCCGCGCTGTACTTCCAGGTAATCGATGTCCTTCGGATCGATCTGTGGTCCGAGGTTGCTGGCAATGTTGGTGTTCGGAATCTCCACGCCATCGATGGCCCAGGTGGTCTGGTGCCCGCCACGCACGTGCAGCTGGTCGTGCACCACATAGGCGCCGGGAACAAAGTTCGTGATCATCGCAACGCTGTTGCTCTGATCTGCGCCCGGCGTGTGTTCGATGTCCTGGCGAGTGACGACGGTGGTCGGTGTCGCTGCGACGGTAACCGCGGTTTCGGCCGTTGCGGCGACCGTCACGGTCTGCAGCGCGGGCCCCGGGCTCAACTGCACATGAGCCACGGGCGAGGAGTTCGACGTCACCCTCACGTTCTGGGCCTTGGTCGTGAAGTCGTCCTGGGTGACCGTGAGCACATAGTCGCCCAGCGGCACGGTCGAGAACCCGAACTCTCCGTTGGTATCGCTGGTTGTGGTCTGCCGCCACTGCGACGTAGCCGACTTCAGCTCCACGGATGCCTGCGCAATCGGCAGATGCTGCGGGTCGTGGACGACACCGCGCACGCTGCCCACGTCCGCTGCCAGGAGCGGTAGCGGAAATATGAAGGTGGCGAGCAGCAGCCACCATTGCGGCGTAAACATTGGATCTCCCTTACCAAAAGCCAATCATGCGCAGGCGAGCGGGTACTCAACCGCGCGCCTGTTGCGCCGCGTTCGGCAGCGGCGATGACGAGTGGGCTAGACGGGAGGGCCGCGCGCAGACTGCGCGCGATAGGGAACTTCGCGATGGAGGACCTGGGGCGAGCGCGCGCGAATGCCGGCCGCCGGTACGTGCGCGCCGGGGAAGGCCGCGAGCGCGAGGGGGGCGCCCAACGCGGGGCTGGATCCGAACAGGCAGGTACCGTGGTCCTGGTGGGTCGCATGGCCAGGTTGCGACATGTCCGGGTGGGGGTCCATGGACATATCCATGGACTGCGACATCGGCATCGGCTGCACGGGAGCGTAGCCGTCGCACAGGGCGAGCTGCACGCTGTGACCCGGGCCGATCATCGGCATGAACCCGACCGGAATCAGCGAGCGCAGCAAGAACACGGCCAGCAGCCATGCCGTCAATCCGCGGGTCCGCCTGAGATTCGTCCAGTTCATGGATCGGCCAATACTGGGATTTGGCTGGTATGAAGTCAAACCAGTATTATGACTGGGAGGGCAGCAGCAACACGGAGGATTCAATGCTCAAGCTCTATTACCATCCGTCGCCGAACCCCGCGAAGGTGGCCTTGTTTCTGGAAGAGGCGGAGCTCCCATACGAAGTGGTGCCCGTGGACACCCGCAAGGGTGAGCAATTCGACCCCGCGTACCTGGCGATAAACCCGAACGCGAAAACCCCGTCTCTGGTGGACGGGGATGCGGTGCTGTTCGACAGCAACGCCATCCTGCTGTACCTGGCGGAAAAGACCGGACGATTCCTGCCGCTGCAAACGCCCGCGGCGCGCGGCCAGCTGCTGTCGTGGCTGATGTTCGTCGCGAGTGGCATCGGTCCTTATTCCGGGCAGGCGGTCCACTTCAAACACTTCGCGCCGGACCCCAAGGAGTACGCCGTCAACCGCTACATGTTCGAGGCCGAGCGGCATTGGGGCATCCTGGACGCGCGACTGGCCAAATCAAAATACATGGTCGGCAACACCTACACCATCGTCGACATGGCGGTCTGGGGCTGGGCTCGCGGCGTGCCCTTCATCTTCGGGCCCGAGGGTTGGAGCAGCCTGCCCAACGTCAAGCGCCTGGTGGACGAGATCAACACGCATCCTGCAGTCGAACGTGTCAACGCGCTCGCGACCCGGCATGCGTACAAATCAGAAATGGACGACCAGGCCAGGAAAGCGATGTTTCCGCACCAGCACCGACAGGCAAAAACCTAACTCGACTGATGCGCGGGCGAATACTGGTGGGAACTGCGGGATGGAGCGTGGCCTCGCGGTACTTCGCGGCCATTCCTGCCGGCGGCACCCACCTGGAGCGCTACTGCCGGGCATTCCCGGTCGTGGAGATCGATACTTCCTTTTATCGACACCATCAGGCGCAGACTTACGCGCGCTGGACCCAAAGCGTCGGCAAGGAGTTTCAGTTCGCGGTCAAGACGCCGCGGGCGCTGACCCATGAGGGTGAACTCATCCGCGGGAAAAACGCCGATTTGACCGATTTTCTGCGTGAAATCGAAGGCCTCGGACCGAAACTGCGCGTCCTCCTGGTTCAATTGCCGCCCAGCCTGGAGTTCGACGGCGCCGCTGTGCGCAGATTTTTGCGTCGCCTGCGAGGCGGCGTGCGCGCTACGACGGCCCTTGTGTGTGAGCCACGACATGCAAGTTGGGGCACCGAAAAAGTTGACGCCCTGCTCAAGGACCTTGGCGTCGCAAGAGCCGCGGTGGACCCGCCGCGCTGGGGCGATGACGCGCGGCCGGCGGGCGATCCGCGCCTGGCGTATTTCCGGATGCACGGCTCACCGCGAATCTACTATTCCGGTTACGGCGCGGAACGGCTGGATCAGCTACGAAAAACGTTGAAACATTCGTCCCGCACGAGTGAGCAGGTGTGGTGCATATTCGACAACACCGCGCACGGGCATGCGATCGGCAATGCGCTGGCACTGCGGATGCTGCTGACTAGATAAGCGATAGCAGCTTCTGGGCAGCGGCCGGCGCCCGTTCCTTGGCGCCGTTGATGAAGTAGATGAAGACATCGCGCGGCTGTCCGGTCGGCCCCGGCTTGGATGCAACGCGGGGCAGGTCTGTCGGTTCCTTGCCCTTGGCCCAGGTCCGAGCGCGCACTGCCCATTTCTTCAGTGCGGGGAGCGAATATCCCGTCGCGCACGTGGCGGTGCTGCGCCGCAGACGGGCATAAACGAAGGTTGACGTGAGATCCGCAAAGCCAGGATGCGTGGCGTCATCCTCATACACCACCGCAATACCATGCCGACGGGCAATCTCCAGGAACTCCTTGGACAGGAAGCTCTCATGACGTGGTTCCAGCGCATGCCGAAGCGGCTGTCCGCCGGCCTCTGGCGGGAGCAGGGACAAAAATCGATCAATATCCTCAGCGTCGAATTTCTTGGTGTCAGCCAACTGCCACAGGATCGGCCCAAGCTTGGATTTGAGTTCGGCGATGCCGCTCGATAGGAAACGCTCCACGGCTGTCCCGGCGCTCGCCAGCTCGTTGCGCTGGACGATGAAGCGGGGCGCCTTGAGGGAAAACACAAATCCGCCGGGTGTGGCATCGTGCCACTTGGCGAACACCGCGGGCTTCTGAAGCCGGTAGAACGTGCCATTGATTTCGATGGACGTGACCTTCCGGCTCGCGTAGTCGAGCTCCCGACTTTGCGTAAGATCGGCGGGGTAGAACGTCTTGCGCCAGGGCTCGTAGGTCCAGCCACCGATGCCCACCCGGACTGCGCCTTCACGGGTCTTCATGTCTCACCTTTGAGGTGTCCGGACAAGTTAGTCTAGGCTACAGGAAATGACTAGAATGTCTTCATGACAGCCCGATCGGTCGCGATGGCCCTGCTGATTACCTTCGCGGCTCTGGCGGTGATGCGGGTCAGTGCCGCCGAGACATTCGACATCGGTCTTGCAACCAGTGGCGCGCGCATCGATGCCGTCGCGGTTGCTGCCCGCAGCGCTGCGGCGCCAACGGTCGTACTGATCGGCGGAATGCACGGGGAGGACGGGAGCGCGGCTGCCGTGCGTGCAGCGGTGGCTGACTATGAGCGCCACAGCAGACGGGCGGTGAACCTGCTCGCGATACCGCTCGCCAATCCTGATGGCGCGGTACCGGCGTTTCCTCCGCAGGGGGTCGCCTATCGTGAGCACGCCGAGTCGCATGTCCTATGGCGGTGGCTGGGCGCCCAGGCCCCGGATCTCGTACTGATCACCGGTGATGCTGATTCCGGGCTGCTCGAAGCCCTGGATAATCAACAGGTGGCCGACATGGGCCGCATCCCGGCGCGTCACTGGTCCGGGAAGATCGCTGATCTGTCGGTGCTTCGCGGCAAGATCGAAAAGTCCGAAGCGCACTCCGAGCTCGAACGCCGCCGCGCACTCTCACCGCGGCAGTTCGCCGAGGGGCTCGCCACCCATTACGGCCATGATTTCGATCAACCCTGGTACATCAACGCGATTGCGCTGATCGCGCGCGCCCGGCTCGGCGATACGGAGGACGTGCGGCGGCTCGTCGAACCCTATGTCGATGGCCGCAAGGACAGTCTGGCACACCCGAGTGAACTGGTTCTGGGCGGCCATATCGTCTTTACCGAACTGGCCCGCAGGACGGGCGACCCGCGCTATACCGCCATGGTACGCAAGGTCGGTGACCTCGGGTTTGATGCGTCGGGACAGATGCTCGAAGCGATGCCCTATAACGATCAGTTCAGCGACGCGGTATTCATGGGCACGGTCATCGTCGCGCAGGCAGGCGCGCTGACGGGAGAGAGGCGCTATTTCGATATGGCGGATCGGCACCTGCGATTCATGGAAAACCTCGACCGGCGCCCCGATGGACTCTACCGCCATCAACCGGCGACCGATGCGGCCTGGGGGCGCGGCAATGCTTTCGCGGCACTCGGCCTGGCACTCCTGATGTCGGAACTGCCAGCCGACCATCCCGGCTACGCGCATGCATTGCAGAGCTATCGGGCACTGATGGTGGCCCTGCTGCCTTTCCAGACGCGTGACGGTCTATGGCGCAACGTCATCGATCATCCCGGAGCGTATCCGGAGTACTCGGCGACCGCAATGATCGGATTTGCAATGCAACACGGACTGGCGAACGGGTGGCTCGAAGGTCCTCAGTATCGCAAGGCCGTCGCCCGCGCGTGGCTCGCTGTGAAATCCCGTACGTCTTCGTCAGGGACATTCATTGACGTGTGCGAGTCAACAGCCCGCATGACTTCCCTGGAACAGTATCTGCAACGCGCCGCAATCCTCGGTCCCGATGCACGGGGCGGTGCCATGGCGATGCTGTTCGCGACCGAACTCATGAACGAAAACAGGACCGATGCGCGTTAGCCGCATCGGTCCTGGCACTTTCCATCGAGTGACCGGGACAGTCGAAGTGGCTGCTACTGGTTGTTGCTGACCAGCAGGCCGGACGTATCGACGGTCTTCACGCCGTCCACACTCTGCGCCGCTACCTTGGCCTGATTCAGCGCGTCCTGGTTGGGAACAGAACCGTTGAGGGCGACCACGCCGTTGGTGGTGGTCACATTCACGTTACTGTTCGGCGCTGCTGCGGCGATCTGCGTCTTCACATCGCTCGAGATCTTCGTGTCGGACTTGCCATCAGAATTGCCGGCATCGGCCGTCCCGGAAGGATTGGCTGCAGGCGCATTCTGTGCAACGGGCGCCGGCGTCTGGGGCGTATCCGTACTGGCCACCGGCGGCGGAGCGGCTGCCGGGGCGGTGTCGGTGCTGTTGGCAGCCGTGCTGTTGGCAGTGTTGCTGCTGGAGGTATCTGCACTCCCGGCCGCAGGCTGCTTGGTGGTGGCAACAGAGTCCGAACTCGTCTCAGAGTTGCTGTCGCTGGAGTGCCTCATATGATGAGACGCCTTGGGCTTGGCCGGTGTCGCATTGCCAGTGGCGGCACCAGTATCAGACGGCGTCGTTGCGGTGTCGTTCTGGGCCACGCTGGGCGTCGGTGCCGGCACGGGCGCTGCAACTGCCGCCGCCGGTGGCGTCTGATCTACCGGTGCCTGGGCAGCAGTCCCCGAGGCGGCGAGTGCGGGATCCGCAGCAGGAGCAGCAGCCGCCGCCGGTGGCGGCGCGGCAATGGCGGCGGGAGCCTGCGCGACCTGGGTCTGGTGCGCGTCCCGCACGGCATAGATGTAGATGCCGGTGCCAAACACTGCGGCAAGGGCAACGCCCACCACTGCTTTGCTGGCACTACCTGAAGATGATGTTGAGTCCATAATTCCCACCTGTTCCTGTTACTAACTTCGTTATCTGTTTTACGTCCTATGACTGTGAACACCTGTCAGTCCTGGGGACCTACTGGGCTTCCGCTCGCCCTACACCTACTGGCTGGTAAACATGTATCTGATTGATATAAAACATGATTTTTTGGCGGTGACAGTCAATCCCTACATCGACTTAACCTCCTGCGTTCACTGGGGCCGTGCGAAAAATCGACCTTGACCCTGGACGTCACCAAATCAATGATCCTGTTCGTCGGCTCGGCTCTACAGAGGCCTCACTTGATCGAAACTCCAGCACCAACGTCGCTTGAAGAACCCGCAGTCGGCAGCCGCGGCGAGGCGCCGCGCGCGAACGTGCCGATGAACCGTGCGATGAAGATCATCGCCGTCACGAACATCAAGGGCGGCGTGGGCAAGACGACTGCCGCAGTCAACCTCTCCTATCTATGTGCCGCGGGTGGGGCGGCGACGTTGCTGTGGGACCTCGATCCCCAGGGGGCGGCAACCTATACACTCCAAGGTGAGCCCACTGAACCCGTCTCCGCCCGCAAACTGGTGTCCGGAAAACGGGAGCTGCCGGAATTCATCCTGCGCACGGACTATCCCGGCCTGGATCTGCTGCCAGCAGATCTCTCGTACCGGAACTTTGATGTGCACCTGAGCGAACGCAAGAGACCCACCGAGCGGCTGCTGCGGATGAGCCGTTCGCTGCGGTCGGCCTATGCAACGCTGTTCCTGGACTGTCCACCCGGAATTTCATTGCTCTCGGAGAACATCCTGCGCGCGGCCGATGCGGTCGTGGTGCCGCTCGTGCCGTCGCCCCTGTCGGTAAGAATGTTGGCGCAGCTGCGGGATTTCATCGCAGATCAGGGCTGGACCGATCTGCTGCTGTTGCCCTTCTTCTCCATGGTGGATCGGCGGCGATCGCTCCACACCGAGATCATCGCCAGTACGCGCGCCGATTTTCCAATGATGCTCAAGACCGAGGTCCCCTACTGGAGCGAAATCGAACGCATGACATTGCGTCGTGCGCCGCTACCGGCGTCTTCGCCCAACGGTCCGGCGGCAGCCATCTATCGATCGTTGTGGGCCGAGGTCGCGGGGCGCACGGGACTTACCGGGTAAGCGGGCGCGTGGGCGCCCGTTTACCGACACTTGCCGACGACTAACGGCCCCCGCCGCCACCGCCACCGCCACCGCTCCCACCTCCGGTGCCCCCGCCGCTGCTGCCGCCACCCCCAGTACCTCCCCCGCCAGTGCCACCACCTCCGGTACCACCGCCGCCGGTACCGCCACCGCCGGTACCGCCACCGCCGGTACCGCCACCACCGCTTCCACCTGCGCCGCCCGGTGAATTACCGGCACCGCCCGGATTGCCGTTTGAATTCCCATTGGGGTTCCCGTTACCCGGGCGCTTGTGGGCGGGGCTGGAGCTGCCGGGTGCACTGGAGCCGGGCTGCATGGTGCCGCCGGGACTGCTTGACTGCCCCCAGGCAGCCACGGAAAGCAGGACACTGAGCGGCAGGACCGCCAACGATGCCGTTCGCATAGACATGAATGTTCTCCTGGATTAGTCGTGCAGAGGTACTGACGCGTGCCTCAGGCCTCAAGCATCGGCGTACGCCTGGCGCGGCTTCAGTCGTTGTGTCTATCGAGATGAAGTAGGACGTATCGAATGCGCGTGTCCGATGATCCGGGCAGCATTCCCCATCAAGCTCAGGAGTAAGCTATGCGCATTCGCCGGGAGAAATTCGATGCGCTTTCCGCTCCGTGCTCTCTGGCTGGTTCTGGCACTGACCGGGTTGAGTGCCGCACGCGCCGATGATGTCGTGCGCAAATATGACGGCACCTGGGACACGATTCTCACCTGTCCCAACTCCAACGGCGCGTTGGGCTTTTCCTATCATTTCGACTCGACTGTCAAAGACGGGCTGCTTCATGGGGAGAAGGGCGATAAAGGGCAGCCGGGATGGTTTCAACTCGATGGGAAGATTCCCGTCGAAGGCTCAGCCAGTCTTTACGCGGAAGGACTGGTGGGGGCTGCGCCATACGCTGTCGGACAGCGCCCGAAAGGTACGCAGTACGGCTTTCACGTGGCAAGCATGTTCACCGACAGATCAGGAACGGGAACGCGGGTCGAGGGGCGACCTTGTTCCGTCACCTTCATGAAGAAGTGAGCCGGGCCGCCGCTCAGATCTGCAGCTCCGGCAGATTGCGGAAGTGCTCGAGCGCCTCGGGATTCGCCAGCGCCGCAAGATTGCGTACGGTCTCGCCTTCGACGACCGCTCGCACGGCGAGCTCCGAGGCCTTCCCCGACAGCGTGCGCGGCAGGTCCGGTACGGCAATGATCCTCGCCGGCACGTGACGCGGGGTCGTCGCGCTGCGAATGCGCTCACGGATGCGGTGTTTGAAGTCCTCATCGAGTGTGGCGCCCGGCGCGAGTATCACGAACAGCACGATGCGTACGTCATCCTTGAATCGCTGGCCCACCGCGAGTGTCTCGAGGATACCCGGCATCCCCACGAGCGCCGAGTAGAGCTCGCCGGTGCCGATGCGGACCCCGCCGGGTTTGAGCATGGCGTCCGAGCGGCCGAGGATCACGAGGCCGTCGTGCTTGGTGATGAGGGCGTGGTCGCCGTGGTGCCACACGTTCGGATAGCGCTCGAAATACGCCGCTCGATATTTGCAGCCATCGGGATCATTCCAGAATCCGACCGGCATGGCGGGAAACGGCGCCGTGCAGACGAGTTCACCCGGCTCGCCTTTCACGGAAGTTCCTGATTCATCAAACACTTCGACCCGCATGCCCAGGCCCAGGCACTGCAGCTCCCCGGGATGGACTGGCAACAGTGGGCACCCCAGTCCGAAGCACGACACGATGTCGGTGCCACCGGAAATCGAGGAGATCTGCACGTCTTCCTTGATGTCGCGGTAGATGTGGGCAAAGGTCGCGGCCGGGAGAGGTGATCCGGTCGAAAGGATGGTCCGCAGCGCCGTGAGGTCGACCCGTTCGGTCGGCTTGAATTCACTCTTCTCCATGGACACGAGATACCGGGCACTGGTGCCGAAGACCGTGACGCCTTCTTCTTCGGCCAGACGCCACAGTGCGCCCGGGTCGGGGTAGAACGGGGAGCCGTCGTACAGCACCAGCGCAGTGCCCCCTGCGAGGGCACTCATCTGCCAGTTCCACATCATCCAGCTGCAGGTCGTGTAGTAGAACAGCCGGTCGCTGCGCTTGAGATCCGTGTGCAGCAGATGCTCTTTCTGATGCTGCAGCAGCGTACCGCCGACGCCGTGGACGATGCACTTCGGTGCCCCGGTGGTACCCGAGGAGTACAGGATGTAGAGCGGATCATTGAAGTTCACGCACTCGAATCGCAGTTCAGCGTGGGACCCGCCGAGCTCCTCGAAGTGCTCGGCACGATCCATCCCCGTGAGCTGCGCGCGCGGGTGCAGGTAGCTCACCACCGCCACATGCTCGATGCCTGGGATATTCCTGATGAGGCTCGCCGCTGCCGGCAGGCAGTCGAATGCCTTGCCGGCGTAGGTGTAGCCGTCGGTGCAGAACAGCACCTTCGGGCCGATCTGCCCGAAACGCTCGAGCAGCGCGCTCGGCGCAAAATCGGGCGAGCACGATGACCAGATCGCCCCCCGTGCCGCGGTGGCCAGCATGGCAATGCAGGCCTCGGGAATGTCCGGCAGCACGGCTGCGATCCGATCGCCGGGGCCTACGCCGTGGACCTCGAGCCAGGTGGCGACCCGTGCCACGGCGTCATGCAGTTCGCGAAAGGAAAGCTGCCGGCGCTGACCGCGCTCGTTGCGGAAGATGAGCGCCGGCTGCTCGTCGCGGTACCGGAGCAGGTTCTGCGCAAAGTTGAGTTTTGCGCCCGGAAAGAACTTTGCGCCCGGCATCGCTTTGGCATCGCTGAGGACCGGCCCGGTTCCCCAGTCGGCCCGCACGTCGGCAAAGCGCGCGAGTTCGCTCCAGAACGCCTCGGGCTGAGCGACCGACCACGCATGCAGTGCGGCATAGTCCGATACCCTGACACCACGCCGGCGGGCGAGGCACTGCATGAAGCGAGTGAGATTGGCCCCGGCCATTCGTTCCGGGCTGGGGTGCCAGATGCGCGTCGAATCGGCCATCAGCTGGAGTATAGATTAACCGCCGTATCTGGCACGCAATCGGGGTCAACCTCATCGTCGCCGGCGGCCTGTAGTAACATAGGAGTGTGCAGTCGCCCGGTACAAGAATCCTCCGACTCTGGCGGCGACTGGCTCCCTATCCCGGCGGGCAGTGGCTGTTCGCTCAGATCTTCGGCCGCACGGTTCCCTACTCCGGGTCGGTCGGCCCGCGAGTTCGCGTGCTCGAGCCCGGGCATGCGGAAGTCGAGATTCCGGACCGCCGTTCCAACCGCAATCATCTGGGCAGCGTCCACGCGATTGCCCTGATGAATGCCGCCGAGCAGGCGAGCGGACTCGCCATGTTGGTGGGCCTGCCGGATGGCATCCGGGGCATCGTCACGCATATCTCGATGGAATACCTCAAGAAGGCGCGCGGAACGATCCGGGCGGTGAGCACGGTCGTGGTACCCACCGTCACCACTGACACCGAGATGGATGTGGCAGCTGACTGCCTCGACCGCGAGGGCGCGGTGGTGGCCCGCGCGACGGTGCGCTGGCGGCTGGGCCCGGTGCGTTGATGGAGACCGCCTTCACCCGTCATGCACACGTGCAGGTGCCGCTGATCTGCGGACCGATGTATCCGTGTTCGAATCCGGAGCTGGTGGCCGCGGTCAGCGAAGCAGGCGGCCTGGGCGTGGTCCAGCCCCTCTCCTTGACCTATGTCCACGGGTATGAGTACCGCGCCGGCCTGCGTCATATCAGGTCATTGACCAAGCTGCCCATCGGGTTCAATGCACTCATCGAGGCGAGCAACAAAACGTATCTGGACCGCATGCGACAGTGGATCGACATTGCGCTGGAGGAGGGCATCCGCTTTTTCATCACTTCCCTGGGTAACCCCCGTTGGGTGTGTGATCGGGTGCATGCCGCAGGTGGCGTGGTCTACCACGACGTGACCGAGGCCCGATGGGCGCAGAAGGGCGTGGACGGCGGCGTTGATGGCCTGATCGGCGTCAACTCGCGCGCCGGTGGTCACGCCGGAAGCAGGACTTCCGAGGCGCTGCTCGAGGAGCTGCGTCCCTTTGGTCTACCGGTAGTGGCCGCGGGCGGCATTGGCACCCCGGGCCAGTTCGCTCGCCACATTCGCATGGGCTACGCGGCCGCGCAGCTCGGCACGCGCTTTATCGCAACCTGGGAGTGCACCGCCAGCGATGCATACAAGCAGGCCATCCTCGATGCGACCGAAGACGACATCGTTCTGACCGAGCGCCTGACCGGTGTGCCCGTGGCCGTCATTCGCAATGCATATGTCGAAAAGCTGGGCACCAGGGCGGGTCTCGTCGCCCGCTGGATGCTGCGCGGGCGCAGGACCAAGCACTGGATGCGAACCCTGTACACCCTGAACTCCCTGCGCAAGCTCAAGAAGTCCTTGTCCTCGGCAGATACCGGCACCGACTACTGGCAGGCCGGCAAATCTGTCGGCGGAATCAGCTCCATCGTGCCGGCCGCCGAGGTCGTGCGTTCCTTTGCTGCGGCGCTGCACTAGGTTTCCTGTTCATAATGCCCAGATACCAAAATCAAGAGGGGACCCGATGAGCACACTTCCCGCCACCACCGACGATCGCCTGATCTGGGACACCTGGCTTTCGATGTATCGCCTGCCGATCATGACGGTCGCCGATGAGGTCGGCACGTTGGCAGCATTGTCGGCGCAGTCGCTGACGGTTGCTGAACTGGCGTCCCAGCTTTCGGTGCCGGGACGTGCGCTCGGGATTCACCTGGGGCTCCTCGCCGCGCTGGGTTTCGTCGAACGGCACGACGGTCGCTGGCGGGCGACCGCGGCGACCCGGATGTGGCTGCATCCGGAGGCCCCTGGCTATCAAGGACCCCTCCTGCACGGATTTCGGCAGAGCCAGCCGCTGCATGCTCAGCTGCTCGCGACGCTGCGTCCCGAGGTCAAGGCGGAGGCGCACATCTCTTCCGCGGCGGAGTGGGAGCGGGGTGAACTCTCGCCGGCTCGCGCGCAGGCCCTCACCGCCTACATGAACGCGCACAGCGTGGCCGCTGCGAAGGCAGTGGGTGTCCAGCCGCTGTTTTCGGAGGTGCACAATCTGCTCGATGTCGGCGGCGGCTCGGCGATTTTCTCGATCGAGGTTGCGAAGGCACAGCCGACCCTGCGCGCGACCGTGATGGAGATCGCCACCGTTTGCGCTGAGGCCGATCGCTACATTTCGGCCGCGGGGCAGGCCGCGCGCGTGCGTACCCAGTCGGTCAACATGTTTACGCAGGCTTGGCCGACGGGCCACGACGCGCATTTCCTGTCGAACATCCTGCACGACTGGTCCGATGAGACCTGCCGGATACTGGTAAAGAAGTCCTTCGAGGCGCTGCCATCGGGCGGCCGCATCGTGTTGCACGAAATGCTCATGAACGATGACGGCTGCGGTCCGCTGCCCGCAGCCGCGTTCTCCATGATGATGCTGCTGGGGACGCGGGGTCGCCAATACAGCGTGCCTGAACTGCGCGGCTTCCTCGAAGCCGCCGGCTTTACCGGCACCGAGGCGTTCAGCACCGGAGGGGGGTACTACTCCCTCGTGGTCGCGCGCAAGCCCTGAAGGGTCCACTCTCTGGCCCCGGATTTGACTTCCCGGGGGGGCTGATGGATCTCGCGTCTTGCCCGATTTCGGGCAAAAATGAGGCAACTTGGCTGCCTCTGAGACACACTGAGCCCCGCATGTCGGATCCCGGAGAGTTTGAGGATCTCGTGGCGTACCTGGCGCGATCCAGCCGTCTTTCCCCGGAGGAGGCGCGGCGCGTGATCGAAACAGTGATCACGTTCCTGGACGAGTCTGCGGAGGAGTTCGCGCGCCGCCGCCACCGGGCTTTGCAGGCGGCGGGTGTGCCGAACTCCGAAATCTACCTGCGACTGACTGCCGAGCTGTCGGCGCGACGCTTTCGGGCGCCCGCCTACACCGAGCGGCAGATTCGACGAATGATCTACGGGTGAGCGCGGGAGGCAGGCATGTGCGGAATCGTGGGCTACATCGGCCGCCAGGACGCGGCGCCGATTCTGATCGAGGGGCTGCATCGTCTCGAATATCGCGGCTATGACTCGGCCGGCATCGCGGTGGTTCGAAGTGGAGCGCTGCGGCTGTACAAGAGTCGCGGCAAGGTACGGGATCTGGAGCGCATCGTGCCCGAGACGCTGAAGGGCGCGCCTGGCATCGCCCATACCCGTTGGGCGACGCACGGGGAACCGAGTGACCGCAATGCCCACCCGCACACCGATGGCGCGAACCGCTTCGCGATCGTGCACAACGGCATCATCGAAAACTCGGCCGAGCTGCGCGCGCAGCTGCTCGCGAAGGGTATCGAGTTCCGCTCCGATACCGACTCTGAGGTGATTGCGCATCTCATCGCCGCCATGGGCGGCAAGACACTCGAGGAGGCGGTGCGCGCGGCGCTTCGCCTCATCACCGGGACCTACGGCCTGATGGTGCTCGACGCAAAGCATCCCAAAGCCCTCGTCGTCGCCCGCCAGGGCAGTCCCGTGATTCTCGGGATCGGCGAGCGCGAAATGCTGGTTGCCTCGGATGCTGCCGCGCTCGTGCGGCACACCCGCAGCATCGTGCACCTCGATGATGGCGAACTTGCGGTAGTGCGCGCGGATCACTTCGAGACCTCCACGCTCGCCGGCGGCGCGACCGTGAAAGTCCCGCTGGCGCTGGATGTCGAGCGCGAAGCGGTGAACAAAGGCGAGCACGCGCATTACATGGAAAAGGAGATCCACGAGCAGCCGGATGCCGTGCGGCGCACGCTTGGCGGTCGCCTCGAGCGGCGCTTTCACACCGCGCATCTGGGTGGGATCGAGATGAGCGCGCGCGAGTTGCTCGAGATCCGCCGGGTGAAGATTCTCGGGTGCGGTTCCGCCTACATCAGCGGTTGCGTCGGCGCACAGCTGATCGAACAGCTGGCGCGCATCCCGGCGAGCGCCGAGGCCGCCTCGGAGTTCCGCTATCGCAATCCCGTCATCGAACCCGATACCCTTTACATTGCGGTCAGTCAGTCCGGGGAAACCTTTGACACGCTGGCTGCCGTCCAGGAGGTGGCGCGCAAAGGCGGCCGGGTGCTTGGCATCATCAATGTGGTCGGCAGCAGTATCGGGCGCGCCTGTGGGCGGGGCATTTACATTCATGCCGGACCGGAGATTGCCGTGGTTTCCACCAAGAGCTTCACCTGTACGTCAGTGGCGTTCGCGCTGCTGGCCGTGCACCTCGGGAGGCTGCGTGACCTCTCGACCGCACGCGGCGAGCAACTCATAGCAGCCCTTGATGCGCTACCGGATCAGATCGGCGAGATCCTGTCGCGACAGGAAGGGATCGAAGCCGTCGCCGCCGCACTCGCGCCCTGTCACGACATCTATTTCGTCGGCCGTGCTGCGGGCTACGCGGTCGCCATGGAGGGTGCGCTGAAACTGAAAGAGGTCAGCTACAAACACGCGGAAAGCTATCCGGCCTCCGAGCTCAAGCACGGACCACTTGCGCTCATCGAGCCACGGACGCCGAGCATTGTGGTGCTGCCGCGTGATGAGCTCTTTGCCAAGAATCTCTCGACCATTGAGGAAATTCGGGCACGGCGCGGACCGGTACACGTGCTGACGCAGCCCGGGGCAAGAACGCCCGCCGTTGAGGGGCGGATGGAGGTTCCCGCATCGGCACCTGAACTAGACCCGATCCTGCTCAGCGTGCCGCTGCAGCTGCTCGCCTACCGCGTCGCGCAGGCCTGCGGGACCGAGATTGATCAGCCGCGCAATCTCGCCAAGTCCGTTACGGTGGAATAGTGCGACCGACTACATAATCGAAAACGCGCTCACTGTCAGAAACTTCACAAAGCCATCCGAGAGGCGTTATAGGGACTTCGGCACTGCGCGCGGCAGTTCGGCGGTTAGACAAGCGGCGTCAGGTGCCGATGAGCGGCCCCGCCGTGACTATGAGACGGGCTCAATTCAACGCTTACGAGGTTCAGCTGTCCATGGCGCACGCCCGTTTCAGCGATGATTTCCTGAGCGAACCTTCGAACGTGCTGCACGGGGCCTTTCAGCATCACCGTCTCCAGACACTGGTTATGATCCAGATGCGCGTGCATAGTTGAAATCGTCAGATCATGGTGAGCATGTTGGATGCTCGCGAGGCGTTCAGCCAGCTCGCGCTCATGGTGATTGTAGACATAGGACAGGTTCGCGACACACGCCCCTTTCACGTCCCGCTGCTCGCGGCTTTGCTGTAAGTGAGTACGCAGGATGTCGCGCACGGCTTCGCTTCGCGTGGCGTAGCCCCGTGCCTTGATCAGCTCATCAAATGCAGTCGCCAGGTTCTCATCAAGTGAAATCGTGAAGCGGTCCATGCTGTCTCCAGATGTTTCATTTTCGTCGCTTTGCCAAAAAATCTGCGTCAGTTCGGATTGTGTAAGAGCACACCGCGGGACTCAAGCCACAAACTGCGGGGATCGTGAGGCTGCGATAGCCCGTCAGTCCGGCTAGCGACGCCATCAGGTGGATTGGCGTTTTGAGCACTACTCATTTTGTTCCTGAAACCTGCTCGGACGAAGCGTTAAGAAATTTTGCAATTTCGTCTTACTCCATTAAAGTCGAGACCAAGCGCAATTGCGCGCGCCGTGCATCCAGGCGCCAGCGCGGGCCGTATTACCTTTTAAAAATTCATCTTATCAAGGCAGCGGCATCGATTATGCGCATAGATCCGATGGTTTCTGCCGTTCGTCGCATCGCACGCGAATCGCTCTTGGTCGGCATCACCGCGACCACGCCGGTGTGCCTGCTGGCAGTCGGGGCGCTCGCGCAAGCAGACACTGCTGCCGAAACGGCACGGGCTTCAGGAACGACCGGCGCCGATGCGCCCATCCAGGAGGTGACCGTGAGCGCCCAACGCCTGGAGTTGTTGGGGATCGCACAGACGGCCAGTGAGGGGGTGGTGACGGAAGAGGAGCTGCAGCTGCTGCCCGCCTACCGGCCGGGTCAGCTATTGGAGACCGTCCCGGGGCTCATCGTGACCCTGCACAGCGGCGAGGGGAAGGCAAACCAGTACCTCCTGAGAGGCTACAACCTCGATCACGGCACAGATCTGGAAACGTACGTGGACGGCATGCCGGTCAACCAGCCCACCCATGCGCATGGCCAGGGCTATACCGACTTGAATTTCTTGATCCCGGAGCTGGCGAACGGTCTCACCTACACCAAGGGGACCTACTACGCCAACGTGGGCGACTTCGGTGCGGTAGGTTCGGTCCATATGACTCTCCTGGACGCAATTCCGGACCAGGTCTCAGCAACAGTGGGTATGTATGGGTTCCAGCGCATCTTTATCGCCGGGAGCCAGGCGTTGGGCAACGGACAGCTGCTGGCCGCTGTCGAAGTGCAGCACTACGATGGCCCTTTCGACATTCCGGATGATCAGCATAAAGAGAGCTTTGTGCTGCGCTACAGCGAAGGGGACGCCCATAACGGCTATTCAGTAACCGCCATGGTGTATCACGGGCTGTGGACCAACACGACTGACATCCCGGAGCGTGCCGTGACTGAGGGCATTGTTCCTGACCGCTTCGGTTCGCTCGATCCGTCCGACGGGGGCCGCGCCTGGCGCGCCAGTCTTTCCTTCAACGGCCACGAGGCCTTAGGCGATGGCGAGCTCACCACGAGCGCCTTCTTCGAGGAAAATCAGCTCCATCTGATCAATAACTTCACCCATTTTCTGGCGGACCCGATCCATGGCGACCAAGAGGACCAGATGGAAAACCGGCATGTGCTGGGCGGACAAGCCAACTACACCATGCCCCTGGCCATTGGCTCATTTGCCAACCAGCTGTCGGTGGGCGTCCTCACGCGCTACGACTTGCTGCATGTCGGGCGTGACCCAAGCGAAGACCAGGTCTCACTGACCGACACGGGCGACGACCCTTCATTCACCAACAACGACCGCGTGTGGCTGTTCTCCGGTGCCGCCTATGCCGAACTCACCACGCACTGGACCTCCCAGTTCCGAAGTGTGCTGGGGTTCCGTGATGACTATCAGCACGGCACCGACATCGACTACGACGCTGTGCTGCATGAGACCGCGGGGTACTCGAACTCCGGGACCGCCGATCAGTCACTCCCTCAGCCGAAAGGGAGCCTCATTTATACCTTCAACGACGCACTTGAAGTCTATGCAAGCATTGGGCGGGGGTTTCACAGCGCCGACCTACGCGGCGTCAACCAGGATGTAAGTGTCGATCTGGGCCTTCCGCATACTCGGCTGCTGTCTAAACAGGAAGGACAGGAGATCGGCTTGCGCGCATCGCCCGAGCCGAACATCGCCTTAACTTTTGCAGTATTCAATCTATGGCAGCAGTCCGAAACGATTATCGACCCGGATATCGGGGCGGACTCAGCGGGGCCGCCGAGTCGGCGCTACGGGTTCGAACTGAACGCCACGATCAAGATCAACCGCTACTTGGAATTTTATGGCAGCTTCTCAGCAGACCACACGCGCTTCACACGAGCGTTCGATGACGGAACGGGGCACCTGGGCGAATACATCACCGATGCGCCAAAGGAAACCGGCTCGCTGGCGCTGTACCTGACGGATCTCGGGCCCTGGAGTGGCGGCCTCAGCTACCGCTATCTCGGAAACTATCCACTCTCGTCGGGGCCATGCAACGATGCCACGGCGGTGCACGACTTCCCGGATGTTGCGACCTCCTGCGCCAATGCACCGACCGCCAAGGGTCAGGTGAATGCGAAAGGGTTCGGCGAGACCAATCTCGATGTGCACTACGCGTTCCCTGAAAAACTAATCGTCTCGGTCGGGGTCTACAATCTCTTGAACGTCCATGCGAATGCGGCAGAGTTTTGGTACGTTGATCGACTGCAGAATGAGATCACTTCTTACCCAGATGGTCGAGCCGATATTCATTTCCACCCGCTGGAGCCCATCATGGCGCGCTTCACGGTGGCAAAGCAGTTTTGAGGGGGTGAATCGGGACTCAGTTTCTGCTCGGGCGGTTAGTCCCGGCTCTTCGTCGCTGCGAAACCCTGGAAAGGCCGCCACTTCAATGCCCATCCAACACGCAGTCTCCGGCTACAACCTCCTATAACTCGAGTAGTCCGCGGCCGTGACAGCATAGGTGGCGAGCTTCCTTGCATACCAGTCTTCCAGGCCACGATAGCGCATGCCCAGTTTCAGCATTACCGAGCTGGATGCCCGATTCTCGGGGTCGCAGACTGCATACAGCACCTCGGCGTGTAGCCGGGCGAAGGCAAAATCCGCCATTGCGCGCGCCGCCTCCGTGGCGATGCCCTGCGCCCACTTGTCCCGTCGGACCCGCCAGCCGATCTCCAAGGGACAATTACCGTCCGGCTCATCGCCGCTGTGCCTGAGATTTTGAATGCACCCGACACCTACGATCTCACGTGACTGCCGCTCGATGATCGTCCACCACGAATAGCCCCACTTCGCCCAGCGCGCCTTGACGCGCTCGATCATTGCCCGGGTCTCCACTGGCGTCTCTGGTCGCCCCAGCAGATAGCGCATGACCTCCGGGTCGGAGTTTATGGCGCTCAAGCCACTCAAATGTTCGTCTGCGCATGGCACCAGGAGCAGCCGCTCGGTTTCAATTTCGGCCGCACAAGTCGGACTAAGGATCTCGATAGTCATGCTGTGAGCTTACATCACAGTCCCGAGGCTGGAATGCGGCGCGCGAATTACCGGTCGGTGGCCCACAGGAGCATACTCGGCGCGAATCCCGCGCAGGGGAGCACCTTTGGCGCGGATCGTGAATCTAGCTGCACTGCAAAAAAATCCACCGGAGAGGAAGTCATGAACAAACTGTTTCAATCGCTGGCGATCAGCGCGATGCTGATGTTTGCATTGACGTCCGTCGCATCTGCGGCGGATGCGACGAACTCGCTCATCGGTACCTGGAAATTGAATCTGGAGAAGTCCAAATACGCTGCCGGCGCTGCACCGAAATCCATGACCCGGATCTATGCGGTGTCTGCAGGCGGCACTACGATGACGGAAACCGGTGTCGCCGCGGATGGATCGGCGGTTTCCCAGTCAGCGACGTTGACCTATGACGGCAAGGACGATGCGTGGACGGGCTCCTCGAGTATGGATGCGGTGTCATTGACGAAAGTGAATGGCACGACCGTCAAAGGTGAACTCAAGAAGGGCGGCAAGGTCGTCGGGCATACGACGCGCACCCTCAGTGGCAAGGGAACGGTGTTGACCCTGTCCACGTCGTTCAAGACGGCCAAGGGTGGTACGACCCACGAAGTTGCCGTATACGACAAACAGTAGTACGTCCCGCGGCGGAGCGCGCGGCTGCTCGCCTCCGCCTTTCAACGGCCGACCCAGCCGATCTCCCGGGCGGTCACAGGTCCGACGCGCTCTTCCTCAAGACCGTCGGGCAGGCGCGCATCGATTGCGCTGATCGGCATCCGGCCGGCCATGATCTCCGCCAGCTGCTGCGGGTAGCGCGAGGCGAGCTGCGGTTCGGCGAAACCATCCGGATATGTCGGCAAGCCGGTCGCCAGATCGTATTTGTCCGTGGCTCCGAAGGTGTGCAGCAGCTCATGGGTGATCACGATACGGTTCTGTGCCTCCTGCGAGCGACTGGCAAACAGATGTACCACGGCGCTCAGGCCGCGCTGCAGTCCGGCCGAGTGCGGCAGACTCTGGGTGAGCGCCGGATCGTGGTAGAGCAGGAACAGCGCAATCTTCGGGCGGGGACCGGAGACCGCGGCAAGCGCGCGCGAACGGTAGTAGCGCAGCTTCAGGCTCCACAGGATGCGCGTCAATGCGCCAGCGCGTGAATCGAGCGCCGGGGGCGGCGCCACCAGTGCCGGATAGAGTGTCAGTTCAACCGGCTCATCGATAGCGACGCCGTAGCGACGGGCCTCGGATTTGAGGAATTCACCGACGCCGTCGATTTTCCCCTGATCGAGCTGCGCGAGATAGCGGGCCGTGGCCGGGCTCGAATCGGCACTCACCGGGAACGCCCCGATGAAGACCGTGCGCTGCCAGTGGGTGGTGCTGTAGCGGTCGATCCATGCCTGCCCGGCCACAACCAGCAGTACCAGCAGCAGGACGGTGACACGCAGTGCCCGCCACATGCTCACCCTCGATTGACTGCCCGAGCAGAGAAATTCCAGCTCCGCGGTACGCTCTCCACCATGACGCCATGTCGGCTGAAGATGACGACGCCAGGAGTATGGGCCGCGGTAACGAGGGCCATCGAACCGAGCCGCCGTTCGTGAACATCGGCCAGTACCACACGAAGAACAGACCCTGGGCTGCCGCAGGCACGGCAGGTGATCCACTGGCGCACGGGCTCGTTTGGCTCAACCGGCGTGAGTTCGATTCGATAAGTTCCATTGCCGGTCAGCTCGATAGGGTCAGAGAGGATCCCAGGGCGCCAGCCCGCGATGTATACCGGCATGATCTTCAAATCGCCCCTGATGGCGATGGTGGGCCTATGCACATCGGGGATGTGCCCGCACTCTGCCGATGCCGGCGGCCCGTGCGGCAGTGAGTCATCGGCAACTCCCAACTGTTGTGAAACGATCTGCAGGCACTCACCATGGGAGAGCGACACGTTCCGACCGGCCAAACTGGCTCCAAGGGCCTTTGCCATGGCCTCGGCGTCCCTGTACGAACGCATGAACCGGGTCCTCCGATTTTAACCGCCGGCGTCGCCCACGAGCCTGAATACGCGATGCAGGTCCATCGTCTTCAGCGACAGATAGTAACCAGCATATTTTTCATCCTTGCGCAGTTCCTCGTTCCATCCTGGTGGAGCCGGCGGATCGGATTGGCTCATGGCTGGCGCGTCATTGCTGCGATTCTGCTGCGAAGCACCACGACTGCTCGCGGGTGCATTCAATGCAGACTATACCGAGTGACACCTGCCGGATAGCGCTGGAATTGCAAGTGCAGGGCAGTTGATCTCAAGAAGCGATCAGCGCGTGGGCCACAGCAGGCGCAGAATCTGTTCCCGCAGCTGCGCCGGCATCGCCTTCGTGAGCGACCTGATGAGCTGCGTTCTGACGTGGGTTTGAAGCTCGGGGGATAAGCTTCCCAACATGCCGCGCCGGTCAGGGGGCAGATAGGGAACCGGGTCGCCGCTGGATTGAAACACGTAGTGATCGAACATCTTGCGCCAGATTTCGCGGCGGCTGGGGGATAGGGGCGTTATTGCCAGCAGCCCATGAGCCAGCGCCGCGAATGGTTCTGCCACTTCAGGCGCGTCGAGCCACCAGTAGTTGATGGACAGGTTCACGCGATCGAGCGACTCGACGTTGTGCCACCACAGGTTCGGAATGAAGATCGCATCTCCCGGCTCAACATCCACCGTTTCGGCGGCGGCCAACGCGTGCGCGAAGCGCGGATAGCGTTCGAGGTCGGGTTCGCAGACCCGCACCATGCTCGTGGGCTGACCGCCTGGGGCCAGATCCAGTGGTCCGATATACAGATTTGGGAACTGATCCGGCGGGAAGAACGTGAAGCGCTTACGCCCGGCGACCATGCAGTTGACGCCATCCATGTTGTCGTAGTGCGTCGCCGCGGTGACCGCATTGCCGAGCCACATCCTCGGTCTGGACGGTCGATCCAGAATGTCGAGAGTATTTTCCCGCGCGACATCCGGACAGGTGTCAGACACCAACGTGGCGCCTGTATAGATGGAGGGCGGCTCGGGGTGATCCTTGCAGGCCAGAATGTTCGCGAGAGTCGCGTGAAACGACTGCTGCGCGAACTCAAAGTTCAGGCCGGTCATATCGTCCCGATAGAAGTAGACGCCCTTGATGTTTGGCTTGCCCACCAGGATCCTGATGGGACGACCCTGGTCACGGGCACGGATGTAGTCATAGAGCTTTGTGTCTGATTCAACGCCCGCGTGCACGATCGGCCAATGCTTGACCAACCCCTTCAGGACGGCGGGTCTGTCACGCGGGATGATCTCCTCGCGAAGCGTTCTGAGATCGACGTTCTGCCATTCGGCGGTTTTCGCGAGCGCGGTGCGATCCATAGGATTCGATGTGCCCGCTTGGGAGAGGGCCGAATGTAGTGGAGGGCTCAATGCAGCGCAAGCGTATCCCGGCGCCAGGTCGGGTCCTGCCAGCGCCCAAAGTCGCGCAGGAGATCCGGGTTGCTCGCCTGCCTGACCGTCAGCAGATCATCCAGCCGCAGTTCCTGAAAGGTGCGCCGAAAATGCCCGCGGACGTTCACTTCGCGGGCGATCAGGAGGCGCCGCGTGGCAGGCGCGTAGCCGGCGTACTCGATGTAGCCCTCGTCCGGATCGTCGTAACCGGGAGGGAGCACGTCGACCACCCAGACGCCACCGCGCCTGTGAAAAATCCACAGTTCACGCCAGGTCTCCAGGGGCTGCACCGCCAGCACCACGGCCTCGCCGTCCGCAATCACCTGCGCGGAGGCTAGCCAGACGATACCGTAGGTACAGCGCTGCACCAGGGGCGCAGCACCGCGCTGCACGTTCTGCAGGGTGACGCAGGTCCGCCCCGGGTCGGCGGCTGTAGCACTCATGGTCAGGCGCTCGGCCGGCTTCGGGGATATTGCCGCAGCCCAGCGCGTGGCGCTGACCCGCGCCATGGCATCCACGTACTCGGCGCGGCGGTCTTCGCCCAGATCATTGATCTGAACGTCGAGCAGTTCGCTCAGTGCCCGCTGCCCGGCCAGTGCGGAAGGCGCGCCGTGTCGTGCCTGCTCAAAAGCGATCGAGGCCCAGACGGCCGCGCGCCTGGCATGCAGGCGGCTTCGCGTCAGGGGTTCAAGATCGCGCTCCGCGATTCCGTCCAGCATGGCACTGCGCTGCTGGTCGAGGGTCATTCGCAGGGCGGGAGCCAGTTGCGGATCGATACAGTCGGGGCGCGTGAAACTGAGCGCGGCTGTTGCCCGTTGTGCGGCGCTGGCGCCGGGCATCATCAGGACACGATGAAAGAGTTCACCGTCGTAACACACCTGGATGCGGCCGTTGTGCTCGAAACTGCGCATATGGATCCCGGACTGGGCGGCCACGTCCAGATGGGCGCCGACATCGACGCCCGGGACACCGTTGCCCGAAGCGCTGTCCGCGAGCCGTTCGGCCATGCGGGCGATGGCCAGCAGCGGTTCAGCCGTCAGGGCCTGTGCGGGCACGGCCCTGATGTAGGCGGCGCCATAGGTGATCCCGAGTGCTTCGAAGCCACGACTCTCGCTCAGGAACCGCAGCACAGTCAGCAGTTCCGGCGCATCGCGCTCGCTCAGGCCCAGCGGCCGAACCGCATCACCGCGCAGGTAACCGCCGCGTTCACGGCGGTAATTGTAGACCTGCAGGTAGCCGGCCCGCTCGCCACGGATCTCGAGCACATCCCCCTGCGACAGCGTCGTGAGTTCACTTGCCCCTGACTGTGCCGCGGAGCGCAGCGCGGTGTGATCCTGGACCACGATGGCCAGCGCGGCGGCGATCGCGAGCATCATGGCCGTGTCTCCTGGTGAGTGTTCGCTGTGGTAGCGGCATTGACCGCGCCGGTCAGAGCGTCTTCACCAAGGATGCTCGAGCCGATGAAGTGGCCGGTCGCGGGGGTCGGCGCGATGATGACCTGCACTTTGTCCGAGAGCTTGTCGGCCAGGGTCTTCTGGATCAGCAGCGGGTAGTGGGTGATCAGAACGCCCTCGCGCTCCATCTGCCCTGCATTCGCCTTGCCCACCAGGTCGAGCCGGTACGCTTCCGCATCCGCGAGCTTCTGCCGCGAGTCCGCCTCGCCCCTGGCTTCGATGCGGCGTGCCTCGGCCGCGCCTTCAGCGGTACGGATGCGTGAAACCTTGTCGGCCTCGGCTTCCAGCTGCCGCTGCTCGATTTGCTTCTGTTTGAATGGCAGGATGTGTTTCATGGTCTCCTCCTGCGCGCGGGCAGCGATGACCTGCTCCTGGCCGGCGGCCTCCGCCGCGGACTCCCGCCGGACCTTGTCCGCCTCGGACTCGAGCCGCGTCTGTGTGACCTGGGCCTCCTTCAGCTGCAGCGTGTAGCGCACCTTCTCGGTCTCGAGTTCCTCGGCCAGCAGCTTCTCCATGCCGGAGCGGTAGTCCGGCGGCAGGTCCACCTGGCCCATGCTCACGCTGCGCAGCTGCAGGCCCATCGCCGCCAGTTTTGGCGCGAGTTCGCTCATGAGCTGGCGCTGGATTTCGGAGCGACGCCCCGAGAAGATGTCCCGGACCGTATAGCGGGCGAACAACGGATACGCGATCGCCTGGACGGCGGGACGCACCAGGTCCGCGTTCAGGTCGTCCGGAAAGTTCTTCGACATCTGGGCGACCCGGCGGCGGTCGATGGCCCAGCGCACCGTCAGGTCGACACCGATCGAAAGACCTTCCATGGACTGAAAAGGGGCGGGGCCCGTGGCGCTCGCACCCTCGGTCAACCGGTAGACCTGGTCCCGGATGGAATACCGGCGCACCTGGTGGATGCCGGGGAGCACCAGCACCGTGCCTGCCGTATAGGCACTCACGGTGCCATCGAGCTCATTGGCCCGGACGAGCACCTCACTGCCCGTAGCGCTCGCGAAGGGCGGATGCCGGTACACGCCGTACCCGAGCAGCACCAGCACGGCAATCACTCCAAGTCGCCAGCGAAAGTGCAGCAGCGCGAGGCCGAGCGCTCGACCCGCTGCGCCCAATGCCAGGCCCAGCCGGCCAATGGGTTCCACGAACACGCGCCGCAAGACCTCCAGCACTACATCCACGCGCCCAGACATTGTTGCTACTCCTGCGGTGTGATGTACCGCGATGAAGTAAGAGTCTTGCGGGCGGTTGTGGCGTGGCGATGCAGCAATTATGGCAGGCGGTGGCGGCTATCAGACCTCCGTGGTTGCCGGACTGCGGCGCCTGTAAATTAGCGGTCCAGACTCGATTGGAATAGGACACGCTGCTGCTAAGTTCAAGCTGGGTGGCCCGACGATAAGCGGATGCAACAGGCGGGCAAGGGGGTGAAATGATGCAGCTGTCCTCAAGAATCGGGTTCTTTTTGGCTTTGATTTGCATTGCGGCGACCGCCTGGGCGGATGACACCACGGCAGCCGATGACCTTAGTCGCATGTCGCTGCAGGAGCTGGCGAATGTGGAGGTCACCTCGGTATCGAAATCCCCTGAGCCGTTGCGCCGCGCGCCCGCCAACGTCTATGTGATCACGCACGATGACATCGTTCGGTCCGGGGCAACGAACCTCACCGAGGTGCTCAGGCTTGCGCCGAATCTGCAGGTCACTCAACTGACCGCGAGCAGCTACCAGTTCGGCGCGGGCGGCTTTGGCGGCCAACAGGAGAGCCAGAACTTTGCGAACAAGCTGCTGATCCTGATCGACGGACGCAGCGTCTATTCGCCCCTGTTCTCGGGCATCTATGCAGACACGCTGGATGTGATGCTGGAGGATGTCGACCGCATCGAGGTGATCAGTGGCCCCGGCGGAACGCTTTGGGGCGCCAATGCGATGAACGGCGTCATCAATATCATCACGCGCCCGGCGTATCTCTCCAGTGGGACGCTTGTGAGCGCCGGTGCCGGCAATCAGGAACAGATCGGCAGTGCGCGTTATGGCGACAAGCTGGGTGAGGAGGGGTCGTTCCGCGTCTACGGAATGACCTTCCATCATGGGGCCGACGAAATGGCGGATGGTTCGACCGCCCGCGACGGTTGGTCGAAGGGCCAGGGCGGTTTTCGCACCGACTGGAGCCTGCCGCAGGACGTCGTCACGTTCCAGGGCGACGCGTACCGCGGCACCGAGGATCAGCCGGGAGGCTCAGGCACGACAATCCTGGGAGCCAATGCGCTGACACGGTGGCGGCATCAATGGGATCGGGCCGATCTGCAGGTGCAGGCCTACTACGATGAGTCCGAGCGCGCGAGTACCGTGAGCAGCGGTGGTTTCCTGCTGCGCACCTATGATGTGGAAGTGCAGCAGAACCTGCTCATCGGGACGCTGCAACACCTGGTCTGGGGAGCCGGCGAGCGCCTCAACAGCTACGCGATTACCAATACGCCCACGCTGCTGTTCGTGCCGTCGCGCCGCAATCTCACCCTTGGCAATGTGTTTGGCCAGGATACCCTCGCGCTTGGCAAGTCGGTGCAGGTGGCCCTGGGGTTGAAACTCGAGGACGATCCCTACTCCGGATGGACCGCCCTTCCGGATTTGCGCCTCTCCTGGGACATGAGCAGCCTCGGCGTCCTGTGGGCCGCCGCCGCAAAAGGTGTCCGCGCCCCGACGCCATTCGATGTCGATGTGCAGGAAAAGCTCGGATCCGTCCTCTACCTGACGGGTAATCCGAACTTCACCACCGAGAAGGTGAAATCCTACGAGCTGGGCTACCGGGTGCAGCCCGCCTCCTTCGTGTCGTTCTCGATTTCGCCGTTCTACAACGTCTACGACGACCTGCGGACCATCGAATTCGGCTCCACTGCGGACTTCCTGCCCCTGCATTGGGGCAATCTCATGAGCGGCGCGACCTACGGCCTCAGCGCCTGGGGAAATATCCAGGTCACCGACTGGTGGCGGTTGTCACCCAGTTTCAGTGTGCTGCACAAGAATCTGCGGTTCGACCCCGGGGCAAGCGGCATCCTCGGCTTGGGGCAGGCGGGCGATGATCCGAGGTCCCAGGCGGGACTGACATCGTCCATGAACCTCGGTTCCAGGCTCACGTTTGATGCATCGTTGCGTTACATGGGGTCACTGCCCGACCCGGCGCTGCCGGCCTATTGCGAACTGACGGCACGCTTCGGCTGGCATGTCTCGAGGACCCTTGAACTGTCACTGAACGGCACCAACCTGCTGCGCGCATATCACGAAGAATATGCCGCGCCCTCGGGCGCGCAGATCGGTCGTGGCGTCATGGTGGGTGCCAGGTGGACACCGTAGTGAAAGGGATCCTCGTCGGAGCACTGTGTGCAGCCGTCTTCGCCTGCTGCCCGGCATTTGCGGCGGATCTGCACGGCGAGGAAGAGGTCGAGGCGGCGTTCCTGTACCGTTTTGCCGGCTATGTCGAGTGGCCCGCGGAGGCTGTGCCGAGCCAGGAGTTCACCATCGCGGTACTCGGCGACGACAACGTCGTGCAGGAGCTGCAACGGATTCTGCCGCAGCATCAGCTGAAGAACCGGCCGGCGCAGGTGCGGCGGCTCAGGCGCATCGAGGATCTGGGTGATTCCCAGATTCTGTTCGTGGGGCCCCAGTTCAACGACGAACTCAAGTCAGTCATTGCCCACATCGCCAATCGGCCGGTGCTGGTCGTCACATCCAGTGACCACGGGCTCGAGGAAGGCAGTTGCGTCAATTTTCTGTTCATCGACCGGCGAGTTCGGTTCGAGGTCTCGACGACCGCGGCGGAGCACGTGGGCCTTAGGGTCAGTGCGGAACTGCTCTCGGTCGCGGTTCGCGTGCAGGGTGACAAATCTCATGGATGAAACGCCTGTCAGCAGTTTCGCACGGTTTCTGCCGGCCCCGAATTCGGTGCGGGCAAAACTGATCCGCATCGTGCTGTCGACCACCGCGATTGCGCTCATCGTCGCTGCCATCGCCCTGCTGACCTACGATTTATCAAACTACCGGCAGTCCGTGGTTTCCGGATTGTCTGCGGAAGCGGGCATTCTGGCCCTGTCGACCGCGCCGGCGGTCGCATTCGATGACCGCGCCGTGGCGCTGCGGGATCTCTCCGCCATGCAGGCCCGTGCCGCCATTCGGGTCGCGGCGGTCTACGGAACGGGCGGCAAGCTGTACGCCTTTTATGCGCGACCGGGGCAGCGGCCACCGCCGGATACCCTGCCGGTACCCCGAACGGGCGCCCAGACGAGGGGGAATCAGATCGAGTATGCGCAGCCGATCATCAACAATGGCGAAATGCTTGGCACGATTTACCTGCGGGCGACCTATGACATCGGCGCCCGCGTGCGCGCCTACCTCGGTATCTTCACCCTGGTCATCCTGCTGGGCATGACGGTGGCGCTGGTCTCGTCCATGGCGCTGCAGAAAGTCATCACCGAGCCGCTCGACGCCATGGCAAAAGTGGCGCACCAGGTCATCGATCGGCGCGACTACTCGCTGCGGGCGGGTAGCTTCGGTCGCGACGAAATCGGCATGGTGGTCGCTGCCTTCAACAACATGCTCGATGAGGTGGAGAATCGGGAAAAGGCCCTGCAGGCGACCAACTCGGCATTGAGCGCGGAAATCGGGGTCCGCGAATCAGCGGAAGCAGCGCTCCGGGAGGCGGATCGCCGCAAGGACGAATTTCTCGCAACCCTCGCGCACGAACTGCGCAACCCGCTGGCACCCATCCGCCACGCCGTCAAAATTCTGGAGGTCCCGGGCGCGACCGACCAACAACGGGACTGGAGTCGCGAAGTCATCGCGCGCCAGGTGCAGCGCATGGCGCTGCTGCTCGATGACTTGCTCGATGTATCGCGGATCACCCGCGGCCGCCTCGAACTGCGCAAGGACTATGTGAGCCTGCAGGCGCTGGTGGCGGCGGCCATCGAGCCCGCGCGGCCGCTGATCGAGGCCAAGCATCACACCCTGGAAGTCGCGTTGCCGAGCGAGTCCATCGAACTCGAAGTGGATCCGCTGCGGATGTCGCAGGCTCTGTCCAATCTTCTTACCAACGCTGCGAAGTATACCGATGCCGGTGGCACCATCAGGGTGAGTGCCGCGCTCGAAGCCGAGGGACTCGCGATCAGGGTGCAGGACAACGGCATTGGCCTGAGCGCTGCGGCAATGCCGAGCCTGTTCGAGATGTTTTCGCAGGTGGATTCGGTCATCGATCGCGCCGAGGGCGGGTTGGGCATCGGACTGGCGCTCGTGAAGGGGCTGCTGGCGCTGCACGGGGGCACCGTTGCAGCCAGCAGCGGCGGTGTCGGCCGCGGCAGCGAGTTCGTGATCCGGCTGCCGCGCTCCACCCTGGTCCCGGGAAGCCTGGAAAAGGTGGCGGAAGCTGCGACCCGCCCAGCTGCATCCGGTCCGCGCGGCAAGGTCCTGGTCGTCGACGACAACCGCGACGCCGCCGAAACTCTGGCCCTGGTGCTTGGGATGTTCGGCCATGAACTGCTGGTCGGCCACACGGGCCGGGAAGCAATCGAGCTGGGTTCGCGGGAGCGACCGGACGCCATCATTCTCGATATCGGCATGCCGGACATGACCGGTTACGAGACCGCGCGCCGCATTCGCCGCGAGGCCTGGGGCCGCAAAACCTTCCTGCTGGCGATCACCGGCTGGGGCCAGGAGGATGACAAGGAAGCCGCGCGCGCTGCCGGGTTCGACGGCCATCTGACCAAGCCCGTGGATCCGGACCAGGTGGAGCTGTTGCTGACGAATTTCCTGAACGCGCGATCCGGGCCGGACGGCTCAGTCGGCCTTGCCGGCTGAGCCCTGGAACAATGCTGAGGGTGGCGTCTCCAGAGTTTGGAGAAACATCAGGCGCTGCAGTACGAATTCGCGATCCGTCTGCAGCCGCCGCAGGGAGACCAGCGCTGCCTCCAGCGGCTGGCCGCCACCGTTAGCGTGGTAGATGAGCCGCTTGTTCGCTACGGCCTGCGGGGAAATCCGGTTGAGAAAGATGTCCCGCCGCGAGTCGGAGTAACGATCGAGGATCGACGCGTCCGCGCCTTCCAGAACGATGGCACTCAACGCCGGGTAGAGCGCGAAGCAGTCGAACAGTCCGGAGGTCAGTCCCAGCCCGCCGGTGGGGTTGGTTACATGCGCCGCATCGCCCACCAGCACCACACGTCCCGCGCGATAGTGGGGCGCCGAGCGCTGATGCATCCGGTAGGGCGTGGCACGGTCGATGTTGTAGTCCGCGCCGGGTACGATGGCGGCGTACACGATCCTGAGGCGCTCCATGAGGAGCGCCTCGGTGAGGCCTGCGTCCTCCATG
>Ga0302313_10000066_pt1 | contig 94342 bp, 74 predicted proteins | sample III_Palsa_N2_2_FD_200454 | JGI IMG/M metagenome (GOLD analysis project Ga0302313, IMG submission 200454) | Peat permafrost microbial communities from Stordalen Mire near Abisko, Sweden - III_Palsa_N2_2 | ecosystem: Environmental > Terrestrial > Soil > Palsa > Peat permafrost | place: Sweden...
AGCAGGACAGTCCCGACCCGGTGAAATGGTATTTCGGCAAACGGGCGCTGACGCTGGATTACCGCGACGACTACGGCCGCCTGCTCGATCCCAACCTGGGCGCGCCCGCCGCGCTGAACTATGGCGGCGACGAGCTGGGCGGCGAGGGCCTGACGGTGACGCCGATCAAGACCGTGGCCCTGTGGTCCGGGGTGGTCGACACGGGGCTGGACGGCAAGGCGACCATCAAGCTGCCGGCCGCCGACTTCAATGGCGAGCTGCGGATCATGGCCGTGGCCTGGACCGATAACGCCGTCGGCTCCGGCTCCAAGCCGCTCACCGTGCACCAGCCGGTGGTGGCGGACCTGGACCTGCCCCGCTTCCTCGCTCCCGGCGACCAGGCCTGGGCGACGCTGGAGCTGCACAATCTGGAAGGCAAGGTGGGCGGCTACCTCGCGCAGGTCTTCTCCGACCGGGGCATACTGTCGCCGTTCAAGAAGCTCTACCAGCTGGCCCTCGGCCAACGCGTCGCCGACCACGCCCCGCTGACCGCACCGGGGGTCGCCGGGATCAGCAACATCAGCCTGCACGTCGACGGCCCCGGCTTTACGACCGTGAAGTCCTATCCCATCGAGACGCGGCTGGGCTGGGGCGCCATCACCCGCACCACCACCGAACTGCAGCAGCCGGGTGAGACCTTCACCCCATCGCCCGACCTGATGAAGGGCTTGGCGGCGGGCAGCGTGACCATGCAGGTCAGCTATTCGCCGTTCAAAGGCTTCGACCCCTCGGCCGTGGCCCTGGCGCTGGACCGCTACCCTTATGGCTGCACCGAGCAGCTGGTCTCGACCGCCTATCCACTGCTGTTCGCGGCGGAGCTGTCCAGCGACCCGCGCCTGAAACGCTCCACCACCGCCTTGAACGATGCGGTGGGAAAGCTGCTGGACCGCCAGACCCTGGATGGCGCCTTCGGCCTCTGGCGGGTCGGCGACGGCCAGGCCGACGCCTGGCTGGGCGCCTACGCCACCGACTTCCTTGTGGAGGCCAAGGCCCAGGGCGCGCCGGTGTCGGATGAGTCCCTGGCCCGCGCCCTCGGGGCCATGCGCCAGATCTCCCGCCCCGACGGCTTCGCCTCGGTCTCCTACGAGCTGGAATATCCGAAATGGTGGGACGGCGATGAGGACAAGTCCAAGGCCGCCACCGCCAAGATGCGCTCCAGAGCCTCCGCCTACGCCCTCTATGTCCTGGCCAAGGCCGGACACGGCTATGGCGACCTGGCGCGGCTGCGCTGGTGGCACGACGTTCAGATGAAGAACGAGGCCTCGCCCCTGGCCAAGGCCCAGGTCGGCGCTGGCTTGGCGATGATGGGTGACCGGGCGCGGGCGCACGACTCTATCGAGCAGGCCGTGAAGGCGCTCGACTACACCGAGCCCACCGACTGGTACCAAAGCAAGCTGCGGGACCTGGCCGGCGTGATCGCCTACGCCTATGAGGCGGGCGAGGTGGGCATAGCCCGCGGCCTGCAGGACCGGTTGGACGGCGCCGTGCGCGATCCCGACAGCCTGAACACCCAGGAACAGGCCCGCTTGCTCCAGGCCGCCCACGCCATGCTGAAACTGTCCGGCCCGATCAGCATCGGCGGCAGCGGGGCCTATGCTTTGCCGACCGCCGCCGGATCGCCCCGCTGGTCGGTGGGCCTATTGTCACAAGCCCACTTCATCAACACCGGTCGCGGCGCGGTCTGGCGGACGGTGACGGTGCGCGGCGTGCCCGTGGCCTCGCCGCCCAGCCAGGCGGACGGCGTCAGCATCGCCAAACGCTACTGGACCATGACCGGCGCGCCGCTGGACCTGGCCCACATCGCCCAGGGCCAGCGCGTCGTGGTGCTGATCACCGGCGACTCTCACCAGGGCCGCACCGAACAGCTGGCCATCGACGACGCCCTGCCGGCCGGCTTCGAGATCGAGAACGCCCTCGGCCCCGACGACGCCCAGGCCGACGATCCCAAGGACGCCAGCGGCCCGTACAAATTCCTCGGCAAGCTGGACTCCCCCAGCGCCCAGGAATCCCGCGACGATCGCTATGTCGCCGCCCTGGCCGTGCCCGGCAATGGCCACTTCCAGGTGGCTTACGTGGCCCGGGCCGTCACCCCCGGCGATTTCTACCTGCCCGGCGTCGAGCTCCGCGACATGTATCGACCGTCGCTCTACGCCCGCTCGAACGGCGCCCGCACCCAGGTGAAGATCGCGGGGCAGTGAAGGCGTGGGATTGAGGTCAGGGTTGGGAGTCCTTCTCCTCTTGCGGGAGAAGGAAACGCGCATCATCCGCATCCTCACCCTGATCCTCTGCGCCCTCATCGCCACCGAAGCCACCCTCGTGGCTCTCGACGCCGCCTTGCCGCCCAACCTCGCCCGCGCCCAGCGCTCCTCGCCGGTGGTCCTCGACCACAACGGCGCCTGGCTGCGCGCTCTGCCGGTGGAGGGCGGCCGCTGGCGCATCCGCGCGGACCTGGCCCGCACCGACCCGACCTTCCTGAAACGCGTCGTCGCCGTGGAGGACAGCCGATTCTGGCTGCACCCCGGCGTCGATCCGATCTCCGTGGTCCGCGCCGCCGTAGCCGGCGCCGTCACCGGCCACATCCGCTCCGGCGCCTCGACCCTGACCATGCAGACCGCCCGCCTGCTCGAGCCGCGTCGCCGCACCTTCACCGCCAAGCTGATCGAGATGCTTCGCGCCTTTCAGCTTGAGGCTCGCCTGAGCAAGCGCCAGATTCTGGCGACCTACCTCACCCTCGCCCCCTATGGCGGCAATCTGGAGGGCGTCCGCGCCGCCTCCCTGGCCTATTTCGGCCATGAGCCGGAAACCCTCACCGACGGCGAACAGGCCCTGCTGATCGCCCTGCCCCAGGCGCCCGAGGCCCGACGCCCTGACCGCCGCCATGACGCCGCCATCGCCGCCCGCGCCGTGGTGCTGAACAAGCTGGTGCGGATGAGGCGCCTGAACACCGAAAAGGCGTCCGACGCCGAGGCCGAGACCCTGCCGGCCCGCTCGGGCTTCCCGTCCCTGGCCTGGCACCTCGGCGGCGAGCTCGCCCGCGCCGCGCCGCGCACCTCCGCTTCGGTGATCACCACCATCGACGCAGGGCTACAGCGCCGGCTGGAAGCCCTCGCCGCCCAGACCGCCGCCGCACAGGGCCCCGAAGCCGACGTCGCCATCCTGGTGGTCGACATCCACACTCGCGCTGTCCGCGCCGCGGTCGGGTCGGCCGGGCTGGAGGGGCCGGGCGGCTGGATCGACATGACCCGCGCCCTGCGCTCGCCCGGCTCGGCGCTGAAGCCCTTCATCTACGCCTTCGCCTTCGACGACGGGGTCGAGACCCCCGACACGGTGATCCAGGACCAGGCCCGGCGCTTCTCCGACTACCAGCCGGAGAATTTCGACAAAGTCTTCCACGGCCAGGTCACCGCCCGCGAGGCGCTGAACTATTCCCTCAACATGCCGGCGGTGGCGACACTGGATAAGATCGGCGCCGGGGTGTTCCAGACCCGGATGGAGGCCTCGGGCGCGCGGCTGGTGCGGCCCAAGGCCGGGCTGATCGACCCGGGCCTGTCCCTGGCCCTGGGCGGGGAAGGGATCACCCTGCGCGATATGGCCATGCTCTATGCCGCCCTGGGCGATGACGGCGTCGCCAAGCCGCTGGCCTATACCGAGGCGGACGCGGCCTTACGCCCCTCCCAATCCGGCGTGCGGATGATCCGTCCGGAGACTGCCCGCCAGATCCTCGACATCCTGCGCGAGTCCCCCGCGCCCAAGGGCCGCGCACCCTCGGCCCTGACCCAGCGCGGGCCGCGCATGGCGTTCAAGACCGGCACCTCCTATGGCTTCCGCGACGCCCTGGCGGCGGGAGTCGTTGGCGGCTACGCGGTGGTGGTCTGGACCGGCCGGGCCGACGGCGGCGCCCGCGGCGGCCTCACCGGCCGCGACGCCGCCCTGCCGCTGCTGTTCGATGCGGCGGACGCTATCGACGCCCCGACCTCCGCCCCGCCACCCATTGCGCCCAAGGCCGCGCCGGCGGCGCTCGCCAGCCTGAACCAGGACGATCAGGGCCCGCGCCTGATCTTCCCGCCCGACGGCGCGACGGTGCAGGTGGATGGCGTGGGGCCGAAGGCGCGGGGCCTGGTGCTGGCGGCTGGCGGCGACGGCCTGACCTGGTACGTCGATGGCGCCGAACTTCCCGCCGAGCCGATCAGCGGCGAGGTGGTCTGGCGCCCGCCCGCGCCGGGCTTCTACCATCTGGAAGTGATCGATAGCGCGGGGCGGAAGGCCTCCGCGCGGGTGCGGATCAGGGAGTAATGGGCTGGAGCTGCGCGGAGATGAACAATTAGCCGGCTCGCCCCCTCCGTCGCGTCGCGCCACCTCCCCCGCGACTGCGTCGCATGGGAGGAAAAAAACATAGCGCGGACCTTCTCCTCCCATGCGAGCGCAGCGATGCGGGGGAGGTGGCGCGGCGCTGAAGCGTAGCGGAAGCGACGTGACGGAGGGGGCGAGCGCCAGCTGTTGGAGCGGACGCGAACCCAGCCGTTAGTACCGGGGCGTGCCGTCTTCCCAATAGTACCGGTGGGTGGTCTGGTCGAAGTAGTAGTATTTGCCGGTCCGCTGATCGAGATACTGGTGTTTGGTCGACTTGAGGGTCGCGGCCTGGGTCGTCGGCTTCGGGCCCTGGGTCGCGGGCGCCTGCGGGGGCGTATAGGCCGGACGCGGCGGCGCGATTTGCGGCGCCGTGCTGGGCGGCGCGGCCGGGCCCGCCGGCGCCAGGTCTTCGGGCGTCGCGCAGGCCGAGAGCGCTAGGGCGGCGCCCACCATCACCAAGCCCGCAAAGCCGTTCACCGTCATCGCCGCATCCTTCCGCCGCCCGGCCAAAGGGAACAGCCCCGGCGTAACAGCGTTCATATTTGGTAATCGCCTATCGCTGTGCAGAACAGAGAAAATCCGATGTCCATCTTTCAACGTCATCAAGTCGTCGCCGCCCAGGCCGTTCCGCTGGATTCGCCGGTCGTGAAGGCCAAGGTGCGCGAAGCCTACGACCAGGGCCGGCTGGAGGAGCGCAAGCGCCACAGAAGCTCGCCGATGCTGACGCTGGTGCTGGTGCTGGTCGCCGCTGTGGGCGCCGTGACCCTCTACTACTCGTTCCGTCAGGGCTCGTTCATGGGCGGAGGCGCGGCGATCGACACCAAGATCGCCCAGGTCAGCTCAAACGCCGCCCCGACGCTGCAGACGGCCGCGGCCAAGGCGGGCGCCCTGGCGCAAACGGCGGGTCAAAAGTTGCAGTCGCAGGGTCAGGCGATCAAGCAGGACGTGGCGAGCCAAAACGCGCCTTCGAGCCACCCGTAAAGCCCGGGTCTAACGACCGATCTAGCGGTTCGAGTGGTCGTCGCCACCGCCGCCGGTCACCGCCTGTAGCAGGGCCGCGATCCGGTCAGGCGCGCTGGCGGCCTGGCTCAAGACCTGGGCCGGGCCGGAGCCCGCCTGTGGCGCCACGCCAGCCAGCTGGCTCATCGCCGTCTGCGCCACGGAGCGCGCCGCGCTCTGCGCCGCTGTCTGGGTCGACTGATAGATGAAGCCATAGGTCGGATAGACCGTGTGGCCGAGGTCGCGGATCGGGTCGTACCAGACCTTGACCTGGCTCCAGTCGCCGGAGGGGGACACGTCCACCACCGTCACGTCGTTTTCGATCTGGCCGCGTTCGCCTTCGATGAGCGACCAGTTAGCGTGGCTGACCTGGATCACGCGATCGGTCAGCACATGGCTAACCACGGCCACGTGGCCCTTGCTCATGACGCCGTTGGGCCTGAACACCAGCACCGCGCCCGCCTTGGGCACGAAACCTTGAGCGTATTTGCCGGCCGCCTTTTCCCACCAGGTCCAGGCGTCGCCGAACAGCTCAATACCCGACATCATGCGGGCGAAGGGCACGCACTGCAGATAATCTTCGGCTTTCGCCGAGCCCCCTGTTGAAAACATCAACAAGGCGGCCATCGCTAGGGAGCCAAAAGCGGCTCTTACGCGGTGACGCATGATGCGAGGTTCCCCCGTCGCGGATACTGAGGTCGGGAATAGCCACCGACATTGGAAATGAAAAGCTAATTATTCCCTGACGTGGCGTTTAAGCCACGGTTGTTAACAGGCGTTCGAACCGGGGCAGGCCGCGCCGCATCCAGGTCCGGGCGGGGCGTTCGATAAGATGATGCGCGGCGGCGGCGAGCGGGATCACAGACCCGACATATATCAGCCAAACATAAACCGGCATGTGGTCCTTGTCGTAGTGCAACAGCCTGGACGTCAGGTTTACGAACAACAGTTGCCAAGGCACGAACAGCATATAGACCGAGTAGCTGATCTCACCCAGATACACGAAGACGTCGAGAACCCGCCCCGTCGTCCAAGTCTTCGAGACAAACGCGAGGCTGAGGATCAATCCGCCCGCGGCTGCGACAATAGCTTCATCCGGCGCGCCCAATTGCGCAAACGTGATCAGGGCGGCGCCTGAAATAGTGGCGCCGGCCCAGGCGGCCACCGCGGAGCGCACAAGATTCGCGCGCCAGGCCAGGTAGGCCGCGCAGCCAAACGCGAAGCAGGGAACGATTCTGAGGGCGCCCCAGGCGATCGTCGCGTGGGTCAGCGCTTGGCCCGTCAATCGGGTGAATCCCGCATAGAGGGCGGCCATGAAGGTCACGGCCAGGGCGATGGCCAGGCGGGGATGGTCCTTCAGCTTCAGCGCGAGGAAGGCGAAGGCCGGGAACAGCAGATAGGCGAACCATTCCGCCGAGATCGACCAGGAGGCGTGGTTCCAGCCGGACACCGGCGCGAACCCCCAGGCGTTGATCAACAGAAGATTGGCTGGCAGCGCCCGCCAGGACACCGCATTGGCGTCCACCGGATGGCCGATCGCCGTGGCGGCGAGGCCCATGACCGCGATCAGGGCGATGGTCGCCAGATGCATCGGATAGATCCGCGCCAGCCGCGCCCACAGAAACCCGCCATACTGGAACCGCCTCTGCTCAACCTGCTCCAGATAGACGTGACAGAGGATGAAGCCGGACAGGGTGAAGAAGAGCTCGACGCCCAGGTAACCCTTGGCCACGATCATCGGCGTCGCCAGGCCCAGGTTTGGCCAATAGTCGAACAGCACCACCCAGAGGGCGGCGAAAATCCGCAAGGCCGTCAGTGGCTTCAAGTTGGCGGGCGCGGCCATCGAACTCGGTCCTGTGCCGGACTGACCCAATCGTCGCCGGCTCCCGTCACGCGGGGCAATTCGCGCACCAGGAGAATATCAGCCTAGGCGATATGGCCTAACAGGCGATTGCGGGGCGGGATAAAAGTCCACATTCACTTAGAAGAGCTCCATTCCCTGGGCCTTGTGCCCAGGGCCCATTGGGCGCGAACCAAACGTGCGCTTCGTGCGAACCATTCGGCCGCACACAACCTCGAACCCGTCGCGCTCAATGGACCCCAGGCACAGGGCCTGGGGAACGATGCGTTTTGAACGAGATTAGGCGCCCCTCATCTCAACCGATAAATCTGCTCCAGCGCGTACCGGGACCCCTCGGAGGTCGGCCGGCTGGAATAGAGGCCGAAGGTCTCTACCAGGAAGGGCGGGGATTTCAGCAGGCTGTTGGCCTGAATCCAGGCGGCGACGGCGGCCGGATCGGGACGGCGCAGATAGGCCAGGGTGACGTGGGGCGTATAGACCCGGGTGTCGGGTTTAAGCCCCGCGCGCCGCGCCGCCGCCTCGCAGCGGCCGGCCAGGACGTTCAGCGCCGGATTGGCCTCGACCCCCGCCCAGACCGCGTGGATATCCACGCCTTCGCCGAAAGCGCCGACGCTGTTCAGGCTCAAGGTCAGCGGCGCCCCCGAGACCCGCGAAAGCTCGCTCGCCAAATCCTCGGCCTGATTTTCCGGGATATCGCCAAAGAAGCGCAGCGTGATGTGCAGGCTCTCAGCCGGCCGCCAGCGCGCGCCGGGCAGGCCGGACTGGCGGGGCGCAAGGTGTTCGGCGATGTCGTAGGGCGTCGCCAGGGCGGCGAAGAGGCGGATCATTTCAGGATTTTGGCCACAAAGGGCGCGAGACGGGCGGCGATGATCTTCACCCCCGCGGGGTTGGGATGGATGTGGTCGCCCTGCAGCAGGGTCGGATTGCCCGCCACGCCGTCGAGCAGGAAGGGATAAAGCGGCGCGTGCTCCGCCTGGGCGGCGGCAGGAAAGGCGGCGTTATAGTCATGGGCGAAGGACGCGCCGATCTGCGTCGGCGCCCGCATGCCGGCCAGGGCCGCACCAATGTGGCGCGCCTTCAGCTTAGTCAGGATAGCCGTGAGGTTGGCCCTGGTCTGGGCCGGGTCGTCGCCCTGCAGCAGGTCATTGCCGCCGAGGGCCACCAGGCAGAGGGCGGTGTCGGCCCTGACGCTGAAATCCACGCGGGCGAGGCCATCGGCAGTGGTGTCGCCAGACACGCCCGCCCCTCTCACCTGGGCCGCAACATTCAAGCGATGCAGCGCCAGCTCAAGCTGGGCCGGCAGGGCGTCCTTCGCCGCCAGCCCGTAGCCGGCGGTGATGGAGTCGCCCAGCATGGTGACGATCTTTTGCGCAGGCGCCGCCAGGGCTGGCCCGGACAGGGCGACGACGCCCAGGCCCGTGACCACGGCGCGTCGGGATTGATGGTGAGTTGGTGCGCGGCTCATCTTCACCCCCTATGTAGGCGAGCTGGCCCCGATCCGAAATCCGAAAGCGCTCATGACCTCCACGACGCCGCTGCAGCTGACCGAGGTGGCGCTGACGTTGCCCTCCGCCGCCGGGCCGGTGGAGATTCTTAAGGGCGTGAGTCTGACCGTGAACGCCGGGGAGCGGATTTCCGTGGTCGGGCCCTCGGGATCGGGCAAGTCCTCGCTGATCTCGGTGGCCGCGGGGCTGGAGCGGCCCACGGCCGGGACCGTACGGCTGTTCGACGAGGACCTTGGCGCGCTGAACGAAGACGGCCGCGCGCGTTTGCGGCGCGGGCGCGTCTCCCTGGTGTTCCAGTCCTTCCACCTGCTGCCCAACATGACCGCCGAAGAAAACGTCGCCGCGCCGATGGAGATCGCCCGCACCCTTGACGCCTCGCGCCTGGCCCGCGACTGGCTGGACCGGGTGGGCCTTGGGCCGCGCCTGCACCACTATCCGCACCAGCTCTCCGGCGGCGAGCAGCAGCGCGTGGCCCTGGCTCGGGCCCTGGCGGTGCGGCCGCAGCTGCTGTTCGCCGACGAACCCACCGGCAATCTGGACGCCGAGAACGCCATCCTGGTCGCCGACATGATGTTCGCCCTGGTGGCGGAGGTGAAGGCCGCCCTGGTGCTGGTCACTCACGACCCCGCCCTGGCCGCCCGAGCCGACCGGACGGTGACCATGGCCGGCGGACGGGCGGTATGAGACCGGCGCTGACCCCCACTGTCGCTTCGCGCCACCTCCCCGTCTCGCTACGCGTGGGGGGAGGAGGACTCCCTCCTTTATCCTCCCCCGCGAGCGAAGCGAAGACAGGGGGAGGTGGCGCGGCGTGTAGCAAAGCGGAACGACGTGACGGTGGGGGCCAGCGCCGGCGGTTAGGGTCGCTGGGTCCCTCCGCATGAGCCCCCTCTCGCTTCGCTTCGCGGCGCGCGAACTGCGGTCGGGCGTCAAGGGCTTCCGCATCTTCCTCGCCTGCCTGGCCGTTGGCGTGGCAGCCATCGCGGCCGCGGCGTCTACGGCCGAAGCCTTCCGGCAAGGACTGGCGTCCCAGGCGCGGGAAATCCTCGGCGGCGACCTCTCCGTCACCATCGCCCAGCAGGACTTCACCCCCGCTCAGCAGGCCGCCATTGGCCGCATGGGCCCCGTCGCCTATGCCGCCGCCGCCCAGGCCATGGCCCAGGCGCCCTCCGGCGAACGCCGGCTGGTGCAACTTCGCGGGGTCGACGCCGCCTACCCCCTGTCGGGCGCGGTCCAGGTCTCCGGCGCACCCAACCTGCGCGCCGCGCTGCAATCTTCACCGGACGGCGTTGCGGGCTCGGCTGTCGAGCCGGCCCTGCTCGACCGGCTGGGCCTTAAGCTTGGCGACCGGTTCCTGGTCGGCAACACTCCCTTCATCGCCCGCGCCATTCTCGTCTCAGAGCCCGACCGCATCGGCCGGTTCTCGCTCGGCCCCAGGGTGCTGACGACCCTGGCCGCGGTCGAAGGCTCGGGCCTGCTCCAGCCCGGGGGCCTCTATTCCGAGACCGCGCGGATCGTGCTGCCCGCCGGCGCCGATCCCGGCAAGGCGTCCAAGACCCTTCGCGCCGCCCTGCCCGGCGCCGATCTCGATATCCGCGACCGAAGCGACGCCGCGCCCGGCGCGCGCAAGCTGATCGACCGGCTGGAATATTTCCTCGCCTTCATCGGCCTCGCCGCCCTGCTGGCCGGCGGTCTTGGCGTGTTCGGCGCCGTATCGGCCTATCTGGAGACGCGCCGGGATTCCATCGCCACCCTGAAGGCCCTGGGCGCGGACGGGGCGCTGATCCGCAATCTCTACCTGATCCAGATCGGCGTCTTGGCCGTCCTCGGCGTCGCGATCGGCCTGGTGATCGGCGCCGCGACGCCCTTCCTGATCGGCCTGATCGCCGGGACCGACCTGCCGATCCCGGCCCTGTTCGCCGTCTATCCCGCGCCTCTGGCCAAGGCCGGCCTGTTCGGCCTGTTGGCGGCGGCGGCCTTTTCGCTGGAGCCGCTGGCCCGCGCCCGCTCCACCTCGCCCGCCGCCCTGTTCCGCAGCCCGCTGACCAACCGGGCAGGCTTCAGCCTGGAGACGATCGGCGCGGTCCTGGCCGGCCTCGGGCTGGCGGGCCTGACCATCGCCACCGCCCCGACGCCGATCATGGCCTGCGTGATGATCGCCGCCGTCGCCGTCTCGCTCGGCCTGCTCTGGGCGCTAGGACGTGGCGCGGTCTGGCTGGCCGGTCGGTTGCGCCGGCTCACCCAAGGCCCCGTGAAGCTGGGCCTGGCCAATCTGGCCGGCCCGCGCTCAGCGGCGCGAACGGCCACGCCCGCCATCGGCCTGGGCGTCGCCCTGCTGGGCGCCATCGTCCTGATCCAGTCCAGCCTGCTGGATCAGATCCGCACCGTGGCGCCCAAGGCCGCGCCGGCGGTGGTGTTCACCGAAATCCCCGGCGACCGCGCCGCCGCCTTCGACGCCGCCGTGGCCAAGGACGCCGGCCCGCTGACGCCGGACACCTATCTGCGCCTGCCCTTCGCCACCGGCCGCATCACCGGCGTCAAAGGCGCCCCGCTCGACCGCAACAAGATCCGCGAGGACCAGCGCTGGGCCTATGACAAGGACATCAGCCTGTCCGCTATCGGCGCCGAACCCGCCGGCGCGGGGATCGTCGCGGGCCATTGGTGGCCTGCCAACTATGCCGGCCCGCCGCTGGCGGCGCTGGATTCCGACGTGGCCAAGGCCGCCGACCTTCATCCCGGCGACCACATCACCGTCCAGGCGCTGGGCCGCGATCTGGATGTGAGGATCGCGGTCTTGCGCAAGGTGGACTTCGGCGGGTTCGGCGCGGACTTCGCCCTGGTGCTCGACCCGGCCGCTTTCGACGGCGCATCCCTGCACAGCATCGCCATGGCCAAGATGAGCCGGCTGCAGGAAGCGGCGCTGACCCGCGATCTCGGCCACGACTTTCCCGCCGTCAATGTAATCAGCGTGCGCGAGGCGTTGGAGACCGCCGCGGCCCTGTTTGACCGGCTGGCTCTGGCGGTGCGTGGCGCGGCGGCGGTAGCGGGGCTGGCGGGCGTGCTGGTCCTGGCCGGGTCGATCGCCGCCGGCGCCGGCGCGCGGGCGCGTGAGGCGGCGACGCTGAAGGTGCTGGGCGCCGAGCGGGCGCAAATCCTGACCGCCTATGTGGTGGAATATGGCGCGGTGGGCGTGATCGCCGGCCTGGTCGGCGCGGGCCTCGGCGCGGCCGCCGCCTGGCCGGTGGTGGTCAAGGTGTTCGAGGCCCACTGGAGCGTCGACTGGGCCGGCCTTCTGGCCCTGATCGTCGGCGCGGCCCTGCTGACCGGCGGCGGCGGCCTGATCGCGGCGTTGCAAGCCCTGTCGAAACGACCGGCGCCGGTCTTGCGCAGCGAGTAGGGCGGCGGACTACCGATCCGACGCCCGCCACGCTAGATTATAGCCATGCCCGAACACGAAGGTCCCTGGAGCTCCCTGCCGCCGCCGCCGAAGCCGAGCCGTACCCCAGTGCTGGGCGCTGCGCGGTTGCGGCGCGGCCTCATCTTCGCGGCCATCGTCGTCGCCTGCGTGACGCTGATCATCTGGCTGTCCAAACTCTTCCCCAACCAGGTCAGCGGGAGTGACTGGACGTCGCCGGCGGTCAATATCGGCTTTGCCGCCCTGGTCGGGGCTTCGCTGTTGTCTCAGCGACTGAAGCTTAGCCAGGCCCTACGCTATGTCGCGATCTGGGGCGTTATCGCCGGCGTGCTGGGCCTCGGCTTTGTCTATCGTCAGGACGCCATGGACGCCTTCTATCGCGTCCGCTCGGCCCTGATCCCGTCCTACGCGATGCCCGCCGGCCCCAGCACGGTGGTGCTGTCGGAGAATGAGGACGGCGGCTATCAGGTCGTGGCCCAGGTGAACGGCCAGCCTGTGACCTTCATGGTCGACACCGGCGCCAGCGACATCGTCCTCAGCCCCGACGACGCACGCCGGCTCGGGGCCGACTTCGGCGCGCTGAAGTTCGACCGCCGTTACGAGACCGCCAACGGCGGCGTCCTGGGCGCGGGCTGGACGGTTCAGAGCCTGACCGTCGGTTCGATCAAGCTCTCCAACACGCCGGTTTCGATCAATCAGGCGCCCATAAGCCGCTCGCTTCTGGGCATGGCCTTCTTGCGCCGCCTCGCCTCGTTCGAGTTCAAGGGCGGCCAGCTGATCCTGCGCGGTCCGGCGCGGCAATGATGCCGCCACAATCCTTTGAGAGAGTACGGGTTGAGCCATTTTCAGGCCCCCTTGCGGTAAGCCTCGCGGTGGCCGATATTTTGAGCTAGCCCGCTCAGGGCTTCAGACAAGGACTTATTCTCGATGAGCGACTTCAATCGCGGCTATCCCCGCCCGGCAACGGCGCCCGCCGCCGACATGTCGGTGGACGCGGGGCTGCGTTCGTTCATGCTCGGCGTCTACACCAAGGTGGCGCTAGGCCTCGTCGTCTCGGCCGCCATGGCCTTCGTCACCGGAACCTATCCGCCGGTGCGGGACCTGATGTTCAACGTCCGCGCGGACGGCCGGATCGGCATGACCCTCCTGGGCATGATCGTGACCTTCGCCCCGCTGGCCGTCATCCTCTTCTCCCGCGCCATCAACCCGCGCCGTTCGGGCGCCATCTACTGGACGATCGTGACCCTGATCGGCGCCTCCCTCGGCACGGTGGTGGTGCTCTACACCGGCGCCAGCATCGCCACGACCTTCCTGATCACCGCGACCGCCTTCGGCGCCCTCAGCCTGGTGGGTTACACCACCAAGCGGGACCTGACGGGCCTCGGCAGCTTTCTGATCATGGGCCTGGTCGGCCTGCTGATCGCCATGGTGGTGGGCATGTTCGTCCGCTCGGCGATGATGGAATTCATCATCAACTGCGCCGGCGTGCTGATCTTTGCGGGTCTGACCGCCTTTCAGACGCAACGGCTGAAAATGACCTACTACCAGCTCGGTGGCGACCAGGCGGCGCTGAGCGCGGCCACCAACTATGGCGCGCTGAGCCTCTATCTCGACTTCATCAACCTCTTCCAATTCCTTCTGTCGATGGGCGGCAGCCGCCGTTAGGCCACGACCGACAGCACCGACAAAGAGGCCCCGGAGATTGCTCTCCGGGGCTTTTTCTTTGCCCTGCGCGCCCTCGCCGAACAGCGATATTGACACCCGCCCCCTCAGACGCGAAAAGCCTCAGCCTTCCAGTCCCCGAAGCCCCGGCTCGGGGACGTTCCGCTTTTGGGAGGCGTCTCATGCCCCACCCATCGCCCGCCGTTCCTAATGACCATATTCTGGGCGTCTATAACCGCGCCCCGCTGGCGTTCGAGCGAGGCGAGGGCGTGCGCCTGTGGAGCACCGAGGGCGAGGAATATCTGGATTGCGTCGGCGGCATCGCCACCACGGGCCTGGGCCATGCCCACCCCAAGCTGGTGCAGGCGCTGAAGGACCAGGGCGAGAAGCTCTGGCACGTCTCCAACATCTTCAAGATTCCCGGTCAGGAAGCCCTGGCGACCAAGCTCACGGCTGAAACCTTCGCCGATGTGGTCTTCTTCGGCAATTCCGGCACCGAGGCGGTGGAGTGCGCGCTGAAGATGGCGCGCAAATACCATTGGGCCAATGGAAACCCCGAGAAGATCGACATCATCGGCTTCCATGGCGCCTTCCACGGCCGCAGCTATGCGGCGGTCTATGCCGCCGGCAACCCGTCCTACACCGAAGGCTTCGGCCCCGAGTTGCCCGGCTATGTCCATCTGCCGTTCGGCGACATGGAGGCGCTGGAGAAGGCCATGGGCCCGACCACCGCAGCCATCATCATCGAGCCGGTGCAGGGCGAAGGCGGCGCGCGCGCCCTGCCCGAGGCCGACCTGAAGCGGCTGCGCGATCTGTGCGACCAGCACGGCGCCCTGCTGATCTACGACGAAATCCAATGCGGCCTCGGCCGCACTGGCAAGCTGTTCGCCTATGAATGGGCGACCGATGCGGCGCCGGACATCATGTGCGTCGCCAAGGCCCTGGGCGGCGGCTTTCCCGTCGGCGCCTGCCTGGCCACCGCAGAGGCGGCCAAGGGCATGACCGTCGGCTCGCATGGCTCGACCTATGGCGGCAATCCGCTGGCCATGGCGGTGGGCCTGGCCGCCGTCGGCGAGCTCACCAAGGCCGAGACCCTGGAGCATGTGCGGGACGTGTCCGGCTACCTGACCCAGCAGCTATCGGGCCTGAAGGACCGCTATCCGGACGTGGTGCTCGATATCCGCGGCAAGGGCCTGCTGATCGGGTTGAAGCTGGGCGTCAACAATCGCGAGTTCATGGGCCTGGCCCGCGACCAGCACCTGCTGATCGCGGGCGGCGGCGACAACTGCGTGCGGCTGCTGCCGTCGCTGCTGATCACCCATGACGAGGCCCGTGAAGCCGTGGCGCGCCTGGAACGCGCCTGCGAGGTCGCGTCAAAGAAGACCGCGGCGTGAGTCCCCGGCATTTTATCGACCTGTGGCGCTTCGACGAGCCGACGCTGCGGGCGATCCTGGATGACGCCAAGGCCCGCAAGGCCGCGCGGATCGGCTGGCCCAAGGGCAAGGCCGATCCGGATGCGCCCGGCCGCGACCGCACCTTGGCGATGGTCTTCGAGAAGAATTCCACGCGCACCCGGTTCTCCTTCGACGCCTCGATCCGCCAACTTGGCGGCGCCTCGATCATCGCCACCGCTTCCGACATGCAGCTCGGGCGCGGCGAGACCATCGAGGACACCGCCCGGGTGCTGTCACGCATGGTCGACGCCGTGATGATCCGCGCCAATCACCACGGCACCCTGGAGCAGTTCGCCGCCCACGCTGACGTTCCGGTGATCAATGGTTTGAGTGACAAGGGCCACCCCTGCCAGGTCATCGCCGACCTTCAGACTATCGAGGAGCATCGCGGCCTGGTCGCCGGCAAGACGCTGGCCTGGATCGGCGACGGCAACAACATGTGCTCAAGCTTCCTGCACGTGGCCGCCCAACTCAAATTCCGCCTGACCATCGCCTGCCCGCAGGTCTATGCGCCGGACCGGGACGACGTGGCTCGCGCGGTGGAAGCCGGCGCTCAGATAGAGATCACCCAGGACCCCAAGGCGGCGGTGCGCGGCGCCGATGTGGTGCTGGCCGACACCTGGGTCTCCATGGGCGACTTCGATCACGACGAGCGGCTGGCGGCGCTGGCGCCCTATCAGGTCGACGAGGCGCTGATGGCCCTGGCCGCGCCCGACGCCCTCTTCCTCCACTGCCTGCCCGCCCACCGCGGCGAGGAGATGACCGAGGGGGTTATCGACGGCCCGCAATCGGTGGTCTGGGACGAAGCCGAAAACCGCATCCACGCCCAGAAGGCCATCCTGGCGTGGTGCTTCGGCGAGGCGGCCTCCTAAAACGCAGCATCGGCGCCGGCTCGGCCTGGCGGCTTGCCTCAAAAGTTCTGTTCTGTTATTTCAGTAATTACTGAAATTGCAGGAAGTCATGGAACTCTCGCCGATCATTCAAGCCTTCGTGCTCCATTTCGGGGAAATGGGCGGCCGCTGGGGCGTCAATCGCACCGTGGGGCAGATCTACGCCCTGCTCTTCCTGTCCGACCGCCCGTTGAACGCCGACGAGATCGTCGAGGCCCTGGGCGTCAGCCGATCCAATGTGTCGATGGGACTGAAGGAGCTGGATTCCTGGCGGCTGGTGCGCAAACGCCACCTGCCCGACGACCGCCGTGATCACTTTGAAACGCTCGGGGACGTCTGGGAAATCCTGCGCATTCTGGCGGAAGAGCGTCGCAAACGGGAAATCGACCCGACCCTGACGCTGTTGCGCGACGTGCTGATGGAGACTGCCGCCTCGCCCGAAGACCGGCATGCCCAGGCGCGGATGCGGGAAATGCACGACCTGATCGAACTGCTCACAGGCTGGGCCGACGACGTGCAGAAGCTGCCGAACCATGACTTGAAGCAGCTTCTCTCCCTCGGCGCCCGCGTCTCAAAGCTGCTGGAGGTCAAAAACAAGCTGACGGTGATCGGCAGCGGACGCCGCCGCTCTGTCGACGACCAGAAGGACGACGACTGATGCATCTCGACGCCCTCATCCTGTCGCGGCTGCAGTTCGCCTTCACCATCGCCTTCCACATCATCTTCCCCTCCTTCACCATCGGGCTGGCGAGCTTTCTGGCGGTGCTGGAGGGCTTGTGGCTGATCACCAAACAGTCGCGCTTTCAGACCCTGTTTCTGTTCTGGATCAAGATCTTCGCCCTGTCGTTCGGCATGGGCGTCGTCTCCGGCGTGGTCATGTCCTACGAGTTCGGCACCAACTGGAGCGTCTTTTCCGCCAAGGCCGGCAACATCATCGGGCCGCTGATGGCCTTCGAGGTGCTGAGCGCGTTTTTCCTCGAGGCGAGCTTCCTCGGCGTGATGCTGTTCGGCTGGAAGAAGGTCGGCCCCCGCCTGCATTTCGCCGCCACCTGCCTGGTCGCCCTCGGCACCCTGGCCAGCGCCTTCTGGATCGTTTCGGCCAATAGCTGGATGCAGGGGCCGTCCGGCTACGCCATCCTTCCGAACGGCCATTTCGTCGCCACCAGCTGGCTGGCCGTCATCTTCTCGCCCACCATGCCCTCGCGCCTGACCCATATGGTGATGGCCGCCTACCTCACGACCTCGCTGGTCGTGGGCGCCGCCTCCGCCTGGCAATTGCTGAGAAATCCGGAGCCGGCGGAAAGCCGCACGGCGCTGCTGATGGCGGTCGGCATGTTCGCCATCGTCGCGCCGCTGCAACTCCTGGCGGGACACTGGTCCGGCGAGGTGGTGCGCGAGCACCAACCCCTGAAGCTGGCCGCCATCGAGGCCTATTGGACCACCAAGACGCCGCAAGGGCTGACCCTGTTCGGCCTGCCCGACCGCGACGCTCGCAAGACCCATTTCGAGGTGACCATCCCCAAGATCGGCAACCTGATCGAGGGCGTATCGCCGACCACGGCGCTAAAGGGGCTCGATGCCTGGCCACGTCAGGACTGGCCCGTGGTCGGCCTGGTCTTCTGGGCCTTCCGCATCATGGTCGGCCTCGGGCTGGCGATCATCGGCCTGGGCGCCTGGGGCGCGGTGCAGGGTCTGCGACGGCGGCTGTTCCAGGATCGCTGGTTTCTGCGGGCGGCCGTGGCCATGGGGCCGGCGGGCTTTGTCGCCGTCATCTGTGGCTGGATCACCGCCGAGGCGGGCCGCCAGCCCTATACGGTCTACGGCCTCCTGCGCACCGACCATTCGATGTCGCCTGTGGGGGCGGGGCAGGTCTCGGCGTCGCTTGCGGTGTTCATGGTCGTCTACGCCGTCGTCTTCAGCGTCGGCGTGCTCTACATCCTGCGGCTCATGGCCGAAGGGCCGATCGCGGGCGCCGCCGAGCCGGTGCGCGGTGACCGGGCGCCGGGCACACCGCTGGCCGCGGCGCCGGATCAGGATCCCGGCGCGCCTATTCCGCCAAGGGGAGGCGGCCAATGACCTTGGACCTTCCGCTGATCTGGGCCGTGCTCATCGCCACGGCGGTCGGCCTTTATGTGCTGCTCGACGGCTTCGATCTCGGCGTCGGCCTGCTGTTCCTCTTCGCCCGGACCGACCAGGACCGGGACGTGATGATGAACACCATCGCGCCGGTCTGGGACGGCAACGAGACCTGGCTGGTGCTGGGCGGCGGCGGGCTCCTGGCGGCCTTCCCCCTAGGCTATTCGATCCTGCTGCCCGCCCTCTACCTGCCGGTGACCCTGATGTTGGCCGGCCTGATCCTGCGCGGCGTGGCGTTCGAGTTCCGTCTCAGGGGACGCGATCGGGGCAAGCGCTTTTGGACCCTCGCCTTCGCGGGCGGCTCGATCTTGGCGACCCTCGCTCAAGGCTTTGTCCTCGGCGGCTTCATTCAGGGCGTGACGGTTCGGGGCGACGCCTTTGCCGGCGGCCCCTTCGATTGGCTGACGCCCTATACGGTGTTGGTCGCTGTGGGCCTTGTCGCGGGCTATGCGCTGCTCGGCGCGGCCTGGCTCATGTTGAAGACGCAGGACGACCTTCACGGAGACGCCCGCCGATGGAGCAGCATTGCTGTCCCGCTGGTGGGCGCGCTCCTCGCCGGCGTCAGCGTCGCCACCCTGCTGGTCCATCCCCAGATCGCCGCGCGCTGGGGCGTGAGCTGGCAAGGCCTCGACCTGGCGCGTTTGGCCCTGCTCGCGCCCATTCCCCTGCTTGGCGCGGCCGGCCTGATCACGGCGGGACTGGGCTTGCGGCGGCGGTCGCACAGCGCACCCTTCATCGGGGGCGTCCTGGTATTCCTGTCGGGATACCTCGGCCTCGCCGCCGGCTTTTCCCCCTATGTCGTCCCCTACACGATCACCTTTCGCCAGGCGGCGGCCGATCCATCGGCGCTTGGCCTGATGCTGATCGGCGCCGGCGTCCTGCTGCCGCTGATCCTTGGCTATACGGCGTTCGTCTATTGGACCTTCAGGGGAAAGGTGACGCCAGATGCGGGGTATCATTGAGCCACAAGGCCCGCCGGCCGCGGACGAGCCTCTCGCCCCACTGGCCTCGCGCCTGCTCTGGTTCGCCGCCCTGACCTTCGCGGGCATTGGCGGGGTCGCGGCCGTCGCCTACGGGCTTAGATGGTTTTTGCGGTTATCTTGAGGGCGCTTCGGAACAAGGAGCGCCGCTGGCCGAAGGGGCTGTCGATCACGCCGCCGACGGACGGGCGGTGTCCGTGAGCAGGGCGAACACCGCGTCCACCGTGCGGGCCTGGCGCAGTTGCTGGCGCATTTCGGATTTGCGTAGCAGCCGGGCGATGCGGGCGAAGGCCTGCAGATGCTCCGGCCCCGCCGCCTCCGGCGAGAACAGGGCGAACAAGATGTCCACCGGCGCGCCGTCCACAGCATCGAAGTCCACCGGCCGCTCCAGGCTGATGAAGGCCGCCCGCATCTGGGTCAGGCCCGGTATCTTGGCGTGGGGCACGGCGACGCCATAGCCGACGCCGGTGGAGCCTAGCGTCTCGCGCGTCTGCAACGCCTCGAACACGTCGCTCGCCTCGAGGCCGAAACGGCGCGCGACCGTCTCCGCCACAAGCGAAAGCGCTTGGTGTTTCGAAGATGCGCCCGCCTTCAGCGTGACGCACCGCCGATCCAACAAATCAAGAATATCCATCAACGCGACGCCCGATGCTCACGGAAACCAGCCCGATCGGTCCCAGAAACGCTCAGACCCCGATTCGGCTCCCGATAAGCCGATTTATCGGATCAGGCGTGTCCGTTCGGGGCGCCCGTGCGCTCCGGATCGATCCAGCCGATATTCCCGTCCGAGCGGCGATATACCACCGACAGGCCGCCATGCGCGGCGTTCCTGAACACGATTGTTTGAGATTCGGTCAGGTCCAGCTGCATCACCGCCATGGAAACAGTCATGGTGTTGAGCGCTTCCTGGGTCTCGGCGATCACCATCGCCGCCGGCGGCGCGTTGCCATCTGATTCGTCCCAGCTCTCGCCATCGTCCAGGCCGTCGGGGTCGCGCAACACATAGAGGGCCGCGGTCTCGGCCGCCTTGGCGTTAGCCTGAACCGAATGGCTCTTGAGTTTGCGCTTATAGCGGCGGATGCGGGTCTCGATCTTGACCAAGGCCGCATCGAAGGCGCCATGGGCGTCGCCGCCCAATCCCTGGCTCTGCAGCTGCTGACCCGAGGCCAGGGTCACCGCGCAGTCGACCTTGAAGTTATGCCCTTCCTTACTGACCAGAACCTCGGCGTCGCCGCCGCGATCGAAATATTTGCCGATGCTAGAGAGGAGATTGTCCGTCACCCGGGTTCGCAGAGCGTCGCCGACGGCGACGTGCTTGCCAGAAACCTGAACTTGCATGGGCTACTCCAAACCTTGGGCGGCGGAGTCAAACGCTCGCCGCGCCTGTGGACCTAGGACCATGGAACGCCCTTCGGCGCGCCCGGTCTACCCCTTAAACGCATGACGTACGCGGAAGGATCAGCAGGCTTCGCGAAGACGGCGCCGACGCTCGACGGAGGAGGGGATACGCATGGCCTCGCGATACTTGGCCACGGTGCGGCGCGCGACGTCGACGCCGGCCTCGTTAAGGATCTCGACAATGCGGTCGTCGGACAGCACGCCTTCGGCCTCACGCTCGGCGTCGATCAGCGCGCGGATCTTGTGCCGCACCGCCTCGGCCGAGTGGGCCACGCCGCCGTCGGAGGACTGGATGGCGGCGGTGAAGAAGAATTTCATCTCAAACACGCCGCGCGGGGTGGCGAGATATTTGTTCGAGGTCACCCGGCTGACGGTGGATTCGTGCATGCCGATGGCGTCGGCCACGGTCTTCAGGTTCAGCGGCCGCAAATGTTCGACGCCGAACGCCAGGAAGCCGTCCTGCTGGCGCACGATTTCCACGGCCACCTTCAAAATGGTCTTGGCCCGTTGATCCAGGCTGCGCACCAGCCAGTTGGCCGAGGCCAGGCAGTCGGCGACGAAGGTCTTGTCGGCGTCGGTTCGGGCGCCGCCGTGAACCCGGGCGTGATAGCGCTGGTCGACCAGCAGCTTGGGCAGGGTGTCCCCGTTCAGCTCCACATGCCACATGCCGCCGGAGCTCTCGCGAACGATGGCGTCGGGGGTCACCGGGCTGGCCGGCTCGCCGCCAAAGGCCGCGCCGGGGCGGGGCGTCAGCGCGCGCAGCTCGGCGATCATTTCGCGCAGATCGTCCTCGTCCACCGCGCAGGCCTTGCGCAGGGCCGGCATGTCGCGACGGGCCAAAAGGTCCAGATTGGCCAGCAGCGCGGCCATGGCCGGGTCGAAGCGGTTGCGCTCCTTCAGTTGCAGGCCCAGGCATTCGGCGACATCGCGGCCGAACACGCCTGTGGGCTCAAACCCTTGCAGCCGCGCCAGCACCACCTCGACCCGCACAAGGTCGCAGCCCAGCCGGTCGGCGATCTCGCCCAGGTCGGCGCGCAGATAGCCGCCCTCGTCGACCCCGTCGATCAGGACCAGGGCGATGGCGTGGTCCGCCCCGGCGAGGCCGCAGACGGCCAGCTGGTCGTACAGGTGTTCGCTGAGGGTCTTGGCCCGTTGCAGGGCGCCTTCGAAACCTTCTGCATCAGCGTCGAACGAGCCGCCGGAACCGGCCTTGCTCCAGTCCACCGCGCCGCCGGTCTGATAGCCGTCGACCTCCGGCTCCGCGCCGCCGTCGCCGGTGGAGCGTTCGCCGGGGGAGGCGTCGCTGTAGAGGTCGGCGTGGGTGGCGTCCATCGCGTCGGCGGCCAGAGAGTCCGGCGCCTCGTCGAGGGAGACTTCGCTGCTGTCCTTGGATTCAGCCTTGGAGTCGGGCTCGCCTTCGCCGTCACCCCCCGCTTCGCCGCTCTCCTCGCGCTGCAGCAGCGGATTGCGCTCCAGCTCGCCTTCCAGATAGGCGTCGAGCTCCACGCTGGACAGTTGCAGCAGCTTGATCGCCTGCTGCAGCTGCGGCGTGATCACAAGGCCTTGGCCTTGCCGAAGCTCCAATCTCGGACTGAGCGCCAACCTTAGAACCCCTTGGCGTGAATCTTGCGTGCTCCTTCTACGCCTTGCGTCCAACTGAAACGTTAATGCTGAAGACCGACCCGAGATTCCTCATCCTGAGGTGCTCGGCGCGAAGCGGTGAGCCTCGAAGAACGCAACCCAACCGGCGCTGCATCCTTAGAGGCCCGCTGCGCGGGCGCCTCAGGATGAGGAGCAATTGGACCGGAAGGGGAAGACGATTACCCCTCCTCTTCCAACCCCATCATCGGAACCCCCAGCGCCCGCATCGCGGCCAGCCGCGCAAAGCCCAGCGTCAGCGCCTTGCGCCGCGCGGCCATCAACGGCGTTAACGGCGCCTCGATCAGCACCGCGCCGCCGAACCCGTCCGCGACGATCAGTCCCGGCCCGATGGGCAGGACATCGCGCGGAAAATGCGGGGCCACGGCGAAATAGAAGGCGTCGCAAAAGGGAGCGTATTCGCCCCACTTCTGGTCCACGCGATAATCCTCAAGGCTGGACTTCACCTCGACGATGACAATGCGGCCCTTGGGCCCGATCGCCATCAGATCCGCACGCCGGCCATTGGGCAGGGTGACCTCGGCTAGCGGCGCCAGGCCCAGCTCGACCAACAGCCGAGCGGCGCCCCGCGTGACCACGCTGGTGGTCTCGGGGCGGCTCAGGAGTGGCGCGGGGGCGTCCATCCTGGAATTCTGTTCGGTTTTCGTTCCGCATGCAATAGCGTGCGCGACTGGCGTGGCCGGTCTGACAGACCCTAGTCTTCGCCTCGCCCGGAATACTGGCTCAGCATGGCCTCGACGGCGGCGACTTCCCCGCTCAGATGGCCGAGCTCTCGCTCGGTAACATCTTCACCGTTCTCAACCAGACGCATGCGTCCGGAGGAGAGCGCCTGGACGAGTTGTTCCAGGTAACGAACTTCATCGATTGGGTTCATGCATCGATCGTAGGCGCGGGCAGACGCCCGCGCCATTCTTATCGTCGGCGAGCCTCAGCTCATCCGGTGCAGGCCGCACAGCTTGTTGCCGTCCGGGTCGCGCAGGTAGGCGAGGTAGAGGTTGGAGCCGGGGCGCTCGCCCGGCGGGTCTTCGCAGTCCGTCCCGCCGGCGGCGAGGCCGGCCGCATGCCAGGCGTCAACCGCTTCGGAAGACGGGCAGGCGAAACCGATGGTGCCGCCGTTGGCGTGGCAGGCCGGCTCGCCGTCGATCGGCAGCGAAACCCCAAGGGTGCCGGTCGAGGTGCGATAGAAGATGCGATGGCGGTCCACGGTGGCCGGCTTGACGCCCAGCGTGCCCAGCAGGGTGTCATAGAAGGACTTGGCGCGGTCCAGATCGTTCGTACCGATAAAGATGTGTGAAAACATCGGATTTTCCCTCCAGCAATTAAGACGTCTCCGCGCACCCCGGCGCGGAGCGATAGGATTTGCCCCACGCCTCGGACATGCGTGAAGATGGCGCGAGTGGCAAGACCTTGGACGGAGCTTTGAAGAGGCGATGGAGATCGATCAGGCGACCGCTGCGGCGCTGGGCTGGCCCAAGCTCAAATATGCCTGGATCGAGCGGGAGCGGCGCTGGCTGTGCGCCGCCGTGCCGATGGATCGGGTGGTGCGCAGCGAGGTGATCGTCGACCTCTATGTCACCGGCACGCGGCTGAGATTGCGGGAAGCGACGCCCCTCGGCGGCGGCGCGACGATGCGCCGGTTGGGGCGTAAGGCGGACGTAGACGCCAGCACCCGTCTGCTGACCTCGATCTATCTGTCATCCAATGAATTCGGCCTGCTCTCCGGCCTGCCCGGCCGCACCTTGCGCAAGACCCGCCATCATATCGGCCTGGTGGGTGGGATTGAGATGTCGGTGGACGCGTTCGACGGCGACCTGGCCGGACTGATCATGGCCGAAGCCGAGTTCGACGACGCGGCCAGCATGGCCGCCTATCCCGCCCCCGACTTCGCGATCCGCGAGGTCACGGAAGATGCGCGCTACAGCGGCGGACGACTGGTGGCGGAAGGGTTGCCGAGAGGATGAGGTAGCAACCGCTACCCTGGCGGCTGCTGGTCGTACACCAGCGGGCTGACGTCGAAGCCGAGCTGGCGGCTGCGGGCCACCAGTTGCGCCTTCTGCTGGGCGCTGACGACCGGTTTGCGCGACATGATCCAGAAGAATTTCGGATTGGCCGTCGACAGAATGCACCAGGAATAGTCATCGGCGCGGTCGACCACGACATAGTCCTGTTTGATGAAGCCACCGAAGAAGCCGATGCGGATCTTCGCCGCCGTCGCGTCCATCACCTTGCCGTTGCCCTTCCACGTCTTGGACGGGCCGGACGGCGAGCCGGTGTGGCAGGTCTGGACCACGGCGTAGTCGTCGCCCTGCCTGGCCCAATCGGACGTGGCCGCTTCGCAGTTTTTCTGGAAGGAGTTGGGGATGCGGGCGACTTCGTACCAGCGGCCAAGATAGCGTTGCGGGTCGATGGACTTGGTGGCCACGGCGGTCTGGGCCAGTGCCAGGGCCGACGTCGCGCCGGCCAGCGTCAGCACGATAGACAGGCCGACCCGACGCGCCGCTCTCGACAAAACCACCATCACCACGCTTTCGAGCCTATCGCCTTGGACCGCCTTAAACACACTCTCGCCCCGCCGGGTTGCGGCGGGGCGAGATTTAAGGCTCGGAATTTAAGGCTATTCGGCGGCGATGAGAACCCGCGACGTCGACCGGTCCTTGAAATTGATCGCCTGAAGATAGGCGATCCCCTCCTCGGCGATGTCGTCGCCGACCATCCGGTCGCCTTCGGCCTTCAGCTCATCCATGTCCACATACATGCCGTAGAAGGCGCGCGTGCGGTCGGTGATGATGCCGGCGTTGAGCAGGGTCTTGATCAGGACGCGGAAGATGTTGGTGGCTTCCTTCATGTCCTCGCGGCGCGCTTCGTCGGTAGCGATCTTGGCGAACTCCTGGATGACGATGTCCGGATCCAGGCCGAACTCTTCGTACAGGTCGCGCTGCTCCGACGGGGCCACCAGGTTGAACAGCAGGGTCTGGAAGCAGTGCGCCGCCCAGTCCTCGATGATGATGTGCTCTTCCGGGTCCAGCTTGGGGATGGTGCGGTCGGCCCAGATCTTCCCGAACTTGTGGTGGAAGGCCTCGTCGGTCATCACCAGCTGCATCAGCTTGCGGCCCAGCGGATCGTTCAGCTTTTGGTAGAAGGTGGCGAAGGCGCCCATGGCCAGGCCCTCGACCAGCATCTGCATGCCGATGATCTTTTTGTAGACTTCCGGAGACCCGATGATGTCGACCAGGAGGTTCTGCAGCACCGGGCTGCACTTCTCCGGGCGGCCCCAGCGGGCCTTGATGTATTTGGCGAAGGCCGTGACGTGGCGGGCTTCTTCGCGGGTCTGGTTGGCGGCGTACTCCTGCGCGCCCTGGTCATAGAGGACGTGGCAGAGGCTGGCGGAGAGGTTCAGCGCGCCCTGTTCCCCGTGCAGGATCGAGGAGAAGTTGCGCAGGACCATCTGGTTGATGAAGCGGGTGCGGGTCTTGGGGTCCGACAGGTGATTGGAGACGTAGTCAGTCTGCAGCGCGGCGATCATCTCCTCCGGCAGCAGCGGGGTGTTCTCCATGTCGAAGGGCTCGTCGAAGTCGATGTACTTCTTGTCGAGCGGATCCCAGAAGTGGTCGTGGGTGGCCGAGATGATCTTGTCGAACGCCGTGGTGCGGTTGTTGTAGCGGTCGAGCGTCAGCATGGACTCGAAGTCGTCGGGCGCGACGGCTTCATACATGGCGTCCTTGGTGATGTTCTTGTCGGTCATCGATCCGTTCCCTCGGGGCTCTTTGCGGGGCGTGGACGCCCATCTTCCGGATAACAGTGACTCGGAACAGGTTGCCGGTCAATAAAAATGACGCATGCGTCACTTATCGTGAACAGGCGTCAACAATTGGGGTTGTGAAAAGGATTCACCACGGAGCACACGGAGGGCACAGAGGCGGGCCATGCCCGCGCAATCAGGCGAGACCGAGCCACAAAGCCGTTGCGCTTCGCGCGTCTTAGGGCCCTGGCGAGCACCCTCTGTGCTCTCCGTGTGCTCCGTGTGCTCCGTGGTGAATTCCTGCGGTGGGAGCGCACGAGCGGTTCAGGCGGTTCAGTCAAGGGCTCGGTCAGCCTGTTCCCGCGCCGCCGCGAAAAACGCTTCCGGCCCGTCCACCTCCACCAGCCGGCGCTTTTCGATCACCCAGAACCGGTTGCCCACCGCGCGCACGAAGCCGCGATCGTGGGAGACCAGCAGGCAGGTCGCCTCTTCGTCCTTGAGCTCGGCCTCCAACGCCTCCTGGCCCTCGATGTCGAGGTGGTTGGTGGGCTCGTCGAGCAGGTAGAAGGTCGGCCGGATCAGCCGCAGCACCAGCATGGCCAGCCGCGCCTTCTGCCCGCCCGACAGCCGCCCAATCGGCTTTTCCTGCGCCAGGATGGCGATCCCGGCGCCGGCCAGCAGCGACCTGGCCCGCTGGTCGCCGACATCGAACGGCCGGGTGATAGCGGCCAGCGGCGTGTCGTCATCGGACAGATCGGCCAGCCCCTGGTCGCCATAGCCCAGCACCAGGGACGGCGCCGCCTTCACCCGTGGACTTGGCGCCAGGCCCTCGATGGTCGCCTTGGCCAGGCGCATGAGCCGGGTCTTGCCCGCGCCATTGACGCCCAGCAGCACCACCCGGTCGCCTTGATGGATGAACAGCTTGCCGGTCTTGAACAGCACCGTCCCATCCGGCGTCTTCACCTCGGCGTCGTCGAAGCTCATCAGCACCTTGGCGTGGCCGCCGCGATGATCGAGCCGGATGGCGCCCGACGACCGGTCCTGGTGGGCGGGACGCGCCGCCACCTCCAGCCGCTCGGCCCGATCTTTGAGCTGCCGGGTCTTGGTGATCAAAAGGTCGCTGCCGGAATTGACGCCGATATTGTGCAGCTTGGCCGCCTGCCGGCGCAGCTGCTGGGCGGTTTTCATGTCGCGGTCGAACCGCCTCGCTTCGGCCGCATCGACCTCGTCCACCGCATCGCGCGCGGCGGCGTAGGCCAGGTTGAAGACCTGGGACCGCTCGGGCCGCAGGAACAGGGTGCGGCCCGTAACCGCGTCCAGAAAGGCCCGGTCGTGGCTGGCGACCACCACGGCGATGTCGCGCGGCAGGGCGTTCAGCCAATCCTCCAGCTTGAGGATTTTCGACAAATCGAGGTGATTGGTCGGCTCGTCGAGCAGCAGCACGTCGGGATCGGCGACCCAGGTGCGGGCCAATAGCGCCAGGCGCCGCCAGCCGCCGCTGAGCTGGGCAAGGGTCCGCTCGCGCAGGACCTGCGGCGTTTCCAGCGAGTCCAGCACGATGTCGGCGCGCCAGTAGTCGTCGGCCTCCAGACCCTCGCGAACGAAGTCGTCGAGGCTGGCGTTCATCCGATCGGCCTGCACTTCCTGAGGGACGAAACCGACGCGGGCGCCCCGCGCGCGGGTAATGTCGCCCTCGGTAGGATCGAGTTCGCCGACGATACAGCGCAGCAGGGTCGACTTGCCGGCGCCATTGGCGGCGACCAGGCCGATGCGGTCCCCGGCCGCGATGGCGAGGTCGAGCTTGGCGAAAAGCGGCGCACGCATCGTGACGCCAAGGTTTTGAAGATTGATCATAGGTCTGCCCGTCTGCCCCGAAGCCGGACTCGCGAACCCTCAAGGATTCTCAATGCGCCGCCGGCTCGGACTATGGAGAAGGGCGGCGGACTCATGCGGTCGACGCACGAGGCTCAGCCGCCACGAAGGGCAGACAGGGGTCTTAACGACACCTCTGTTCAGCCCTGCAAGCGCGCTCGCAGGGCGTGTCTGGGACCGTGCGTTCGGTGTGGAAGTAAAAACACGCGCGGCCCTCCTTTCTTGGCTTGAGGCGAGAGGAGGATAACAGCGTTTGGCGAGAGCGCCAGGGGTTAGCTTTCGGCCTCGGGGCCACGTCCGCTTCCGACCTTCAGCGGTTGATCGACACTCACGCCTGAAGAATTGCCATCTAGAATTTGTCGTGCATAGGTTGTTCGATAAACCGCGATGCGGGGCATCGTGAGTGGCTGCGCGCTGATCATGCTCGCGCCATTGGGGGTTACGGAATGAGATCGTATCACCTCGTCGCCGCGCTCGTGGTCTTGACTTCGCCCGGTCCGGTGGCCCTCGCGCAAACGCAAACGCCGATCCCGCCATCACCCCCTGCTCAGGGCGAGCCGACGATCAGCAAAACCGAATTTTTCAAGGCGCTGCAGTTCTACGACTCGAACCAGGCGGATAACTCAACCCGCATGGGCTCCAACAACATGGCGTCGAAGTCGATCATGCGGACGACCGGCAACACACCGAATGTCGCCCAGAACGCCCGAGAGATGCACTATGAGTGGCTCTATGCGCGCTGGGACCACGGGGCGCACAAACCTGTCCCGCTAATGGGCGACCTCTATAGCGGGCGCTCAAACCGCATCGAGGACATTGTCCCGGTGCAGGATCACTGCGTCCAAGTCGTCAGCGACATGGACAAGGAGGATCAGACCATTCCCCAACGCATCCCGGTGTCGCAGGTCCAGGACTTCATGGATCAATGGGCCTTCATGACCGTCGCCTGCGTCAACAAGCGCCTGTCTGAAATGCGAGGTGAGAAGGATCTGATCGCCATCCTGTGCTTTCAGGACAACAAGCACTGCTTTGGACCGAAAGAGTACCCGGACGAAAAGCCCAACTAGAAAACCGGGCGGGCGGACTCACCCGACCTTGCCCGCCGAACCAGAAAGCCCGCCGCGATGGCGGCGGCGGAAAAGCCGGCGGCGGCGCCGAAGCCGAGGGTCCAGCGCGGTCCGAACCGATCGGCGACCCAGCCGAGGATCAGCGAGCCGATCGGCGCGCCGCCCAGCGCGATGGCGATCCGCAGCGCCATCACCCGTCCACGCATCGATGGGTCGGTGGACAGCTGCATCAGGCTGTTGGTGCCGTTGGTGAAGGTTACGGCCGAGACGCCGATCACCACCAGGCCAATGGCGAAGATCCCGTAGCCCGGCGCCAATGCGGCCAGTACGCAGCCGGCGCCGAAGACCCCCGCGCCCACCAGCAGCGAGCCGAACCCGATCCGTCCTCGCGCGGCGGCAAGCAGGGCGCCGGCCACCGCGCCGATCGCCATGATCGATGACAGCAGGCCAAACCCTCGCGCGTCGGTATGGAAGACCCGCACCGCCATGGTGGAGATGAAAATCGGAAAGTTCAGTCCGAAGGTCCCGAACAGGAAGAGCATGGTCAGGACGGCCTTCAAATCCGGCCGGTCCCGCACGTAGCGCAGACCTTCCAGGAAATTACCCAGAAAGCCGCCTTGATGACGGCCCGCTCGGGCGCTGTGGCGCAGCTCCGATTTCCGCAGGAAGGTGAGGGAGATCAGCACCGCGCCGAAGGAGACACCGTTCAGCACGAAGGCCCAGCCCGTGCCGATGGCGGCGATGGTCAGGCCCGCCGCAGCCGGCCCGATCAGCTGGGCGGCGTTGAAGGAGGTGGAGTTCAGCGCCACGGCGTTGGGCAGGTCCTCGTCCCCCACCAGGGCGGCGACGAAGGTCTGGCGGACCGGCGCGTCGAAGGCCGCGGCGCAGCCGGCCAGGAAGGTGAGGAGATAGACCTCCCACAGCCGGGCCACGCCAGCGACCGTGAGGGCGCCGAGGATGAGGGCGCAAAGGCCCATCGCCCCCTGGGTGCCCATCAGCAGCTTGCGCTGATCGAACCGGTCGGCAGCGGCGCCGGTCCAGGGCAGCAGCAGGAGCTGCGGCCCGAACTGGAGCGCCATGACGATCCCCACCGCCGTGGCGCTGTGATGCGTCAGCTGGGTCAGCACCAGCCAGTCCTGCGCCACCCGCTGCATCCAGGTGCCGACATTGGAGACCAGGGCGCCGATCGACCAGACCCGGAAGTTGAACCCCCGAAGCGACCTGAACATGCCCGCTCCGGGACCGCTCATGGCTGCGTCGGATTATTGCCGCCGTTGAAGCGGCCGAACCCTCGGGCGGAAAACAGGCTGATCAAAAACATGCCGAGGCCGAGCGCGGCGATATCGGGTGTGTTTCTCAGGTCGAAGTCACCCACGCGGGCGATCAGGACATAGGCCACGATGAGGTTGAAAAAGCCCCAGACCACATTGACCGTTGAGGAGGACAGGCCCTGGCCCGGCGGCTTGGCGAAGGGGCTTTGAAAGGGGCGGCCCATCATGCCGGTCACCGCATGCGGGATGGCGTTGGCGAAGAAGACGCCGCCGAAGAAGTAGGCGATCAGGTGGGGCCAGGGCATGGTTACGCGCTCCGCGTCTTGAGAAGGTCGATGATCTGTTCGCTCGTCCCGGTTTCGCCGAGGCGCGGGAAAATCTTGTTCAGGCTGTAGTCGTGCGCCTCGGGCCGCGAGTCGGTCATGGCGTCGATGGCCAGGGTGACGTTGAAACCGGCCTCATAGGCCTGGCGCGCGGTCGACTCGACGCCGGTGCCGGTGGCGACGCCGATCACCACCACCTGGGTCACGCCCAACGCCTTCAGCCGCGCCTCGATATCGGTCGAGGCGAAGGCGCCCCAGGTCTTTTTGGTGACGACGATATCTCTAGGCTGCTGGTCGAGCTCGGGGATGAAGTCGGCGAAGTCCGGCGCGGGAACGCCCATGGTGCGCCGAGGCTGTTCCGTGCGGCCCGGCGCGCCGCCGGTGACGTTGATCAGCACCACCGGCAGATGGGCGGCGCGGAAGGCGCGGGCCAGAGCCTGGGCGCGTTCGAGCACCGGCCCGATCGGATGGGCCAGCGCGGCGCCGACGATACCCTTCTGCAGATCGACGACCAGCAGGGCGGTGTTCGGATCGAGGACGGTCAGGGCCATGGAAAACCTCTTGGAACGGTAGAGATGGAAGGCGGCGAGGCGGTCAGTCGTCGGCCAGCCGGCTGAGCAGGGCGACCGCTGTCTCAAGCTGCGCCAGCTCCGATGCAGACAGCCGCGCCTCGAGGGTGCGCGACAGCCAGTCCTGCCGCGCGGCCCGGCTTTCCCGCAGCCAATCGCGGCAGGTTTCTGTGAGCGACAGCATCGTCTGGCGACCATCGGCGGGGTCGGCTGAGCCGCCAACCAGGCCGGCGGCGTCCAGCGCGGCGACGATCGAGGCCATGGACTGCGGCCGCATGCCCTCGGCCCGCGCCAGGCTGGAGGTCGTCGCCGGCCCGTCCTTTTCCAGGCGCAGCAGCACGGCGATCTGCGAATTGGTCAGGTCGCCGACGTCAGATTGCGACAGCAGCCGGCGCTTCAGCTTGCCGACCACGGCCCGCAATTCCACGCTCAAGGCGAGGCTGCGCGCCGAAGGAATATCTGTCGGGCGATCGTCCATGGCGGACAGATAGAGATATACAGCTAAACTGTAAAGATAGGCTGTACAGATTAACTGCATGATTTCACCTCTGCGGCCATCCGACGCCTGTGGAAAGGGCCGGCGCACCCATTGGCGAGACCCGCGCATCACGCCATAAGCCAGGGGTGATCCAGACCGCCGCCCCACCTGCGGACAACTTGGCCGCCGCACGCGACGTGCTGCGCCACACCTTCGGTCATGCCGACTTCCGCGGACTGCAGGCGCCGGTGATCGGCGAGATCATGGCCGGGCGCAGCGCCATGGCGGTTCTGCCCACCGGCGGCGGCAAAAGCCTTTGCTACCAGATCCCCGCCATGCTCCGTCCCGGCGTGGGCCTGGTGGTCTCGCCACTGATCGCCCTGATGAGCGACCAGGTCGCGGCCCTGCGCCAGGCCGGCGTCTCCGCCGCGCGGCTGGATTCCACCACCTCGCCCGACGAGCGCGCCTGGACCTGGGACGCCATCGCCGCCGGCGAACTGGACCTGCTCTATATGTCGCCGGAAGGCCTGATGCAGCCGGGGATGCTGGACCGGCTGACCCGGCTGGATATCGCCCTGGTGGCCATCGACGAGGCTCACTGCGTCAGCCAGTGGGGGCACGATTTCAGGCCCGAATACCGAACCCTGGGCCGGCTGGCCGAGCTGTTCCCGCGCGCGCCGCGCCTGGCGGTGACGGCTACCGCCGACGCCCGGACCCGGGACGACATCCGCGCCGAGCTGCGCCTCACCGATGCCGCCGAATATGTCGACAGCTTCGCCCGGCCGGAATTGCAGCTCAGCGCCGAGCGCAAGGAGGGCCGAGGCCGCAAGCGGGTGATCGAGTTGGTGTCGGAGCGGCGCGGCCGGGCCGGCGTGGTCTATTCCGGCTCCCGCGACGGCGCCGACGAGATGGCCGCCGAACTGGTCGCCGCCGGCATCCCGGCGCTCGCCTATCACGCGGGTCTGGACAAGGGCGTGCGCGAGCGGCGGCTGACCGAGTTCCTGCAGGCCGACGAGGCGGTGATGGTCGCCACCATCGCCTTCGGCATGGGGGTGGACAAACCCGACGTCCGCTTCGTCATCCACGCCGATCCGCCCGCCTCCATCGAGGCCTATTGGCAGGAGATCGGCCGGGCCGGACGCGATGGCGCCCTGGCAGAAGGCATCACCCTCTATAGCGCCGCCGACCTGAGCTGGGCCCTGCGCCGGATCGAAGGCCGTGAGGTCTCGGACGAAGTGCGCCAGGTGCAGAACCGCAAGGCGCGCCAGCTCTATGGCATGCTGGAGGGGCTGAACTGCCGCGCCGCCGCCGTGCGCCGCTATTTCGGCGAGGAGGGCGTCGAGCCCTGCGGTCACTGCGACCTTTGCCTGAAGCCGCCCACGGCCGTTGACGCCACGCCTTCGGCGCAGAAGGCCTTGTCAGCCGTGCATCGGCTGGGCGGGCGGTTCGGGCGCGGCCGGGTGATTGATCACCTGCTGGCCAAGACCAAGGAGCCCAGCGCCTTCGAGACCGGCCTGTCGACCTGGGGCATTGGCGCGGAGTTCAGCCCCACGGGCTGGCGCGAACTGATCGACCAGCTGTTGTTCGAAGGCCTGTTGCGCGAAGACTCCAACGACGGCCGCCCCTTGCTGGCCCTGGGCGATGGCGAGGCCGTGCGCGCTGTCTATCGCGGCGAGCGGCAGGTCAAGCTGCGCCAGCAGCCGGAAGCCTTCGACCCCACCACCCGCTCCGGCCGCCCGCGCAAGAGCAAGACCAGAAGCGGTTCGGCGGCGCCGGCCATCGCGGTCAAGGCCGACGACCGAAACCTGTTCGACGCCCTGCGCGACTGGCGCCGCGGCGAGGCGGGCCGCCAGGCGGTGCCGCCCTATGTCATCTTCCATGACCGCACCCTGGCCGAAATCGCCGATGCGCGGCCAGGCTCGCTCGCCGCCCTCGCCAAGGTCGGCGGCGTCGGCCAGGCCAAACTGGACCACTATGGCGAAGCGGTGCTGGAGATTGTCCGCGGGATGCGGTGAGGGTTAGGGGCGAAGGTTTGAACCGACCGCACCGCCGGCGCTCGCCCCCTCCGTCGGCTTCGCCACCACCTCCCCCGCTGCGCTTCGTTTGCATGGGAGTAGAAGCGAATGCGCTGGCCCTTTCTCCTCCCATTCGAGCGAAGCGATGAGGGGGAGACCATCCGCGGCGTGTAGCGAAGCGGAACGACGTGACGGAGGGGGCGAGCGCCGGCTGAACGAAAACCCCGGAGCCGTCAGCTCTTCAGCCGGTAACCCGTCTGGAACAGCCAGTAGCAGATCGCCGCCATGACAGCGGTCAGGCCGGCGACCACCGCCGCGGCCAAGCCCAGCGAGCCGTCGTCCAGGCCGATGACGCCGTACCGGAAGCCGGCGATGGCGTAGTAGAAGGGGTTATAGTGGGACAGCACCCGCGCCACGGTCGGCAGACGGTCGATGGTGTAGAAGGTGCCCGACAGCATGCTCAGCGGCATGACGATGAAGGTGGTCACCGCCGCCAGGTGGTCGAACTTCTCGGCCCACAGACCGGCGACCATGCCGATCATGCCCATCATCAGCGACGCCATCAGGCCGAAATAGAGCACCGCCCACCAGTGGGTGACGCCGTAGGGCACGAAGAAGCGCACCGCGATGGCGGTGACGACGCCCACCGCTATGCCCCGGGTCGCCGCGCCGAGCGCAAAGGCGCACACCTGTTCGAGGGGCGACAGGGGCGCCGTCAAAAAGTCTTGAGTGAGGCCCATCATCTTGGCCTGCATCAATGACGACGAGGAGTTGGCGAAGGCGGCATTCAGGATCGACATCATGATCATCCCGGGCGTGATGAAGACCGCGAACGAAAATCCATCGACCGCCGCCCGGCCGCGCAGCGCCACGGCGAAAATCAACAGATAAAGCAAGGCGTTGAGCACTGGCGCGGCCAGGGTCTGCATCCCCACCTTCCAGAACCGTTTGACCTCTTTCATGTAGAGGGTGGTCGCGCCGGTCCAGTTGACGCCGTGATAGTCGCGGGGCGCCGGCGGAATGACCGGGACGGGAGGCAGGTCAGCGATGTCCTTCATGCCTTCCCATGTGCTCTAGCCGCCCCGCTTGTGCAAGGGGTGCGGCGAAAACGCCCAATCAGGAGCGCGGCAGCCAAAAGTGGAGGCCGGTTTTGGCGTCCGGCGCGCTCCATCGCTTTGAAGACAGGGCCTTTTCGTCGCTTTCAAGCAAAGGCGCCTGAATCTGGGAGGCCCTGGCCCCTATATGTAGATTCTGTGGACAGTTCGAATGGCGCCTATTGTGTCTCTTAACGTTCCGTTTACGATATTTTGTAGGGTAGATGCTCGGGAGCGGCCACATGACACAAGATGTTGAATCTCACCCCTCCCCGGCTCGCATAGGCGGCGTGGAGGCAAGCCAGATGGGTTGGACCGACGAACGCGTTGAGTTGTTGAAGAAACTTTGGCTGGACGGCCTGTCCGCCAGCCAGATCGCCAAGCAGCTTGGGGGGGTCACCCGCAACGCGGTGATCGGCAAGGTTCACCGGCTGGGCCTGTCCGGCCGCGCTGCGCCGTCGCAACCCGCGCGGCCAGTGTTCAAGGCGCCCCGCGCGCCCCGTCCGGTGTCCGCACCCGCGCCACGCCGCATCGAGGCCCAGTCGACGACCCCGGTTCCGCAGCCGGTCTACTATCCGGAAGAGCCGGGTTCGGCGACCGTGCTCACCCTCGGCGCCCATATGTGCAAGTGGCCGATCGGCGATCCAGCCACCGATGGCTTCACCTTCTGCGGCCGCCGCGTCGGCGATGGCCCCTACTGCGTGGAGCACGCCCGCGTGGCCTACCAGCCGCAACAGGCCCGCAAACGTTCCGGCGCCACCGAACTGGCTCGCTCGCTGCGGCGGTATATCTAGGGTCGCGACCACCGTCGCAGCAGATCAAGACGGCCGCCTGGGTTTCCCCCGGCGGCCGTTTTTGTATTCGGGCTTAGAGTTAGAGCAAGCCGATGCCGGGCGAGATCGAACGAACGGCCGGTGCTCGCCCCCTCCGTCACGTCGCTTTCGCTACGCTTCAGCGCCGCGCCACCTCCGCCCGTTTCGCTGTGCTCACGGGGGAGGAGGAAAAGTCAGCGCGCTTTCTCCTCCCATTCGAGCGAAGCGACGAGGGGGAGGTGACGGCGAAGCCGACGGAGGGGGCGAGCACCGGCCTATGTGCGCCTCGACGCGCTCCAGGCCCTACTTCGCCCCTTCCGGCGCCTGGCCGATACCGACGACCTCGCCGCTGGCCAGGACATGGCCTTTCATGGCGTCGACCAGGGCGTTGAAGCCGCCCGCCGCCGCGTCCGACGGCAGGACGGCGTCCAGGGCGAAGATCTCGAAATGGTAGTGATCCCTATGCCCCACCGGCGTGCGCGGCCCGGTGTAGGCGATGCTGGCGCCCTTGTAGTTGGGGCCATAGACGGCCCCCGCCGGCGCGGCGGTCATGCCGGGCGCCAGGGCGGTCACCGTCCCTGGCACATTGAACAGGGTCCAGTGCAGGACGAAGGCGTTCCGGAACACCAGGTCATTGTCCTGCATGATCACCACATAGGACCTGGTCCCATCCGGTCCCGCGCTCCAGGTCAGGCCTGGAAAGGTGTTGGACCTGTACTGGGTGTTCTCAAACGGGATGTCGCCGCCATTGGCGAAGGCGGGGGTGCTGACCGTCAGGCTGGCTTTGGCCGGCAAGGCCTGCAGCGCCAGCATCACAGGTCCGGTCCCGGCGGGTTGTTGCGCTGAAGCCGCGCCGGCAAGGGCCATCAAGGCCGCCGCCGCGATCTGGGCGTTAAGACGAATGCGCATGAACGCTGCCTCCGTTTGATTTTGCGGTGACCTTAGCCTGTCTGGTCGCCACGCCAACACTGGACGCGTTCAACCTTACCGCTGAAAGGTCGCGACGATCTGGCCGCTGGCGAGCACATGGTCTGTCATCGCGGCCCTTAGCGCTGTGAAGCCGCCGTTGGTGATGTCCGTCGAAAGGACCTCATCCAGAGCGAACACTTCAAAATGATAATGGTGCATCAGTCCTGGGCCGGGCGCGGGGCCGGCATAGGGTTCGACCGCGCCAAGATAGCTGGGACCATAGTGCGAGCCCGCCGGCGCAGATGTCAGCCCCGCGGGCAGAGAGGTCTGGCCAGCCGGGATGTTGAACAGGGTCCAGTGCAGCATCGGGCCGCGCGCCAGAAGCTCGTTGGAATCCTGCATCAGCACGACATAGGACCGCGTGCCCTCTGGTGCGCCGCTCCAGCTCAGCCCGGGGAAATGGTTGTGGCCGAACTGGGTGTCGGCCACCGGCAAGGCGGCGCCGTCGGAAAACCCCGGCGAGGTCACCTTCAAGGCGCCCGCCTTGGCGGCGATCTCATAGAGGGCGATCTGGTGGCGCGGGATATCCTGGGCGACGCAAGCGGACGCGGCGCAAGCGAGTAAGGCGGCGCCCAACAGCCACGGCGCGAGGCGGAAAATCACGAAGCTCGGCTCCTTCTGTCCGAGACGACTTTAGCGTCGCCGCCGGCCGCGCCAAGACCTATCGAACGCCGCTACCCCGCCGCGTCCAGGGAATAGCCGGCCGAGCGGACGGTGCGGATGGGATCGCCCTCCTGCGTCTGGTTCAGCGCCTTGCGCAGCCGGCCGATGTGGACGTCCACCGTGCGCGCCTCGACATAGACGTCTGAGCCCCAGACCGCATTGAGCAGCTGTTCGCGGCTGAACACCCGACCCGGGTGCTGCATCAGATAGTCCAGCAGGCGGAATTCGGTGGGGCCGAGGTGGATTTCCTTGTCGGCCCGCCGCACCCGGTGGGCGACGCGATCGACGACAATGTCGCCGTGATGCAGGGTGTCCTCGGCCAGGCCCGGGCGGATGCGGCGCAGCACCGCGCGGATGCGGGCGGCCAGTTCGCTCATGGAGAAGGGCTTGACCACATAGTCGTCGGCGCCGGTGTCCAGGCCGCGAATACGGTCGGTCTCCTCGCCCCGCGCGGTCAGCATGATGATCGGCAGGGAGCGGGTTTCCGGCCGGGCGCGCAGGCGGCGGCACACCTCGACGCCGGAGACCTTGGGCAGCATCCAGTCCAGCACCACCAGGTCGGGCAGCTGCTCGTCGATCTGCATCAAGGCGTCCTCGCCGTCGATGGCGACAGCGACGCGATAGCCTTCCTTGTCGAGGTTGTATTGCAGCAGCGACGCCAGGGCGTCCTCGTCTTCGACCACCAGTACGTGCGGGGTCATCTAGGGCCTCGTCTCATCTAAGGGGTTTCGGGCCGGGCGGAGAAGCCGTCCCAGCGCGGTCGCTCGCCGGTCATCTCTTCACCGGTGATCTCGAAATGGATGATCTCGGCGATATTCGTGGCGTGGTCGCCAATCCGCTCAAGGTTCTTGGCCACGAACAGCAGGTGGGCGCCTGGGGTAATCGTGCGCGGATCGCCCATCATATAGGTGAGCAGCTCGCGGAACAGGCTGTTGTAGTGCTCGTCGACTTCCTCATCGCGGGCCCAGACCGCCTGCGCCTTATCCAGTTCGCTGGCGGTGTAGGCGTCCAGCACGTCCTTCAGGCGACTGGCGACCAGCCGGCCCATGCGATCGACGGAGCGGGTCAGGGGGGTAAGCGGTTCGCTTTCGCTGAGCACAACCGAGCGCTTGGCGATGTTGCGGGCCAGGTCGCCGCAGCGTTCGAGATTGACCGCGATCTTCATCGCCGCGACCGTGCGCCGCAACTGGCGACCCACCGGCTGACGGGTGGCGATCAGGTCGATGGCGCGACGCTCGATATCGGCCTGCAGGGCGTCCAGCTTGATGTCGCGGGCGACCACCTTCTGGGCCAGCGGCACGTCGCGTCGGGTGATGGCGTCAACACAGTCGGCGATCTGCGCCTCGGCCAGACCACCCAGACGCGCGACTTCGGCCACGAGCGGGTCGAGGTCGTCATGACTGGCCTTGGACCAATGCTCATTCATCAAAATCTACCCGACGCACGATAGCCGAATCAGCCCCAACGCCCGTTCGGCCAGGAATGCCGGGGGATTGCTGTCGCCATGCGACGGTTAGATGACAGTTTTATGACAGGGTTTACAACAGACCCTAGAGCAACCGGGGGAAGTAGGCGGTGAAGGTTGTTCCCTGACCTTCCACGCTCTCGATCGCCAGGCCGCCGCGATGGCGATTGGTGATGTGTTTGACGATGGCCAGGCCAAGACCGGTGCCCAGGCGCTCGCCGCTCTTCTGGCCTTCGACGCGATAGAACCGCTCGGACAGGCGCGGCAGGTACTCTCGGGCGATGCCGGGGCCGGCGTCGGCGCAGCGCAGCATCACGAACCGTTCGCCGCCCACCAGGTCGGGGCTGAGCAGCGACAGGCGCGCGCCACCCTGCCGGGTGGGCGTGATCGCCTCGTCGGCAGTCAGGCCGGCGGTGACCTCAATCTCCACCACGCCGTTGTTCGGAGAGTATTTCACTGCGTTGTCGATCAGGTTCTGCGCCACCTGCAGAATCTGGTCGCGGTCGCCGACGATCATCGCCGCCCCCCGCGCCGCCAGCCGGGTCGACAGGGTCACGCCACGCTCGGCGGCCAGCGGAGTCAGGGCGTCGATCACGTCCAGCACGGCCAGCACCAGGTCCACCCGGCCTTCCGGGGCGATGTGCTCGTTCAGCTCGATCCGGCTGAGCGACATCAGGTCGTCGATCAGCCGCGCCATGCGGCCGGCCTGAGCCGCCATCACGCCGAGGAAGCGTTCGCGGGCCACGGCGTCGTCCTTGGCGTGCCCGCGCAGGGTCTCGATAAAGCCGGTCAGCGAGGCCAGGGGCGTGCGCAGCTCGTGGCTGGCGTTGGCCAGGAAGTCGGCGCGCATCCGCTCGTTGCGGCGGGAGTCGGTCTCGTCGCGCAGCACCATCAGGGCCAGACGGACGCCGTCCGACGCCCGGTCCAACGGCCGGGTCCGCACGCGCCAGAACCGGTCCTGTGCGCCGCCGGTCTCATAGGCCGCCTCGCCGCTGACCTCGCCGAACAGGCTTTCGTCCACCGCCTCCAGCACCCGGGGATGCCGAATAGCCGAGACCAGGGTCGTCCCCTCACCCTGGATTCTCAAAAGCTCGCGGGCGGCGGGGTTGGCGTAGATCACCCGGCGATCAGCGAGGTTTTCCGCCTCCCGCGCGGCGATCACCAGCACCGGATCAGGCAGGCTTTCGACGATGGCGCCGAAGGCTGGCCGTTCCAATTCGGCGTCGGTCTGGTTCGCCAAGGGCGGTGAAGCGGAAGACATCGGAAGGCCTCTCTTGCGGGGCGAACCCGCAGCCGCCCCCTACTAGCTCAAGGCGCAGGAGCTGTCTTGTCCCAGCAAATCTATGGCCGCCCCCAGCTTAATACCTATTGAAACCGTCGAGTTAATGGGGTTCTCAGGCCATAGGACTAGTCAGACATCAGGGTCGAGCATGACCGATACTTCGAAACTCCTCTCGCCGTCGCGGCGCGCCCTTCTGGGCCTGGTCGGAGGCGGCGCGGCCGCCCTGGCGGCGCCGGCGGTGTTGCGTGGCGCGGCGCAGGCGCAGACGCCGCTGAAGCTGCTCAACGTCAGCTACGATCCCACCCGCGAACTCTACAAGGGGATCAACGCGGCCTACATCGCCTTCTGGAAGCAACACACCGGCCAGGACCTGACCATCGACCAGAGCCACGGCGGCTCCGGCGCCCAGGCGCGGGCGGTGATGGATGGGCTGGAGGCGGACGTGGTCACCCTGGGCCTGGCTTACGACATCGACTCTATCGCCGATCGCGGCTTGATCGCCCCGAACTGGCAGACGCGGTTGCCCTACAACGCCACCCCCTACACCTCGACCATCGTCTTCCTGGTGCGCAAGGGTAACCCCAAGGGCATCCATGACTGGAGCGACCTGGTGCGGCCGGGCGTGCAAACCATCACCCCCAATCCCAAGACCTCCGGCGGCGCCCGCTGGAGCTATCTGGCGGCCTGGGCCTATGCCCTGAAGCAGCCCGGCGGCAACGAGGCCTCGGCCAAGGCCTTCGTCAAACAAGTCTATAAGCAGGTGCCGGTGCTGGATTCCGGCGCCCGCGGCTCGACCACCACCTTCGTCGAGCGTGGCACCGGCGACGTGCTGCTGTCCTGGGAGAACGAAGCCTTCCTGGCCCTCGACCAACTGGGTCCGGGCCGGTTCGAGGTGGTCTATCCCAGTCGCTCGATCCTGGCCGAGCCGCCGGTATCGGTGGTGGACAAGGTGGTCGATCGCCGTGGCACCCGTGAGGTCGCCACCGGCTATCTGAAGTTCCTCTATAGCCCCGCCGCCCAGGAAATCGCCGCGCGCAACCACTACCGTCCGCGCAACGGGGCGGTGATCGCCAAATACCCCGGCGAGTTCAAATCCATCCCCCTGTCCACCATCGACGATACTTTTGGCGGCTGGCGCAAGGCGCAACTGATCCATTTCGCCGATGGCGGCGTATTCGATCAGATCAGCAAACCCAGCTGATCCTTCCCCCGAGGATCAATCGGCGCCTGATCCCCCGCTTCGGCAACGAAGCGGGGTTTGGCGCGTGGACGCTCGCCGCGCGGGCCTAGCCTCCAAACGTCTCCGCCGAGGCTCTCGCCCAGTTGTTGAGATAGAGGGAGTGGCGGCAGGTCCCGTCGAGCAGTTCACCAGGCTCCAGGAAGACATGCAGCTCGCTGAACTGCTTGATCTCGGTGGCGCTCAGTCGGCGCACGAGGTGGTGAGCCTTGAGCTGGTCAGGATGCGACAGGCCCGCCGCGCCCAGCATGTCGGCCAGGGCCTTCAGGGTCAGGCGGTGGAAGTTATGCACCCGCTCGGCCTTGTCGGTGACCACCAGGGCGGCTTGGCGCAGCGGGTCCTGGGTAGCGACGCCGGTGGGACAGTGGTTGGTGTTGCAGCTTACTGACTGGACGCAGCCGATGGCGAACATGAAACCCCGCGCCGAATTGGCCCAGTCGGCGCCGATGGCCAGCACGCTGGCGATGTCAAAGGCGCTGACGACCTTGCCCGCCACGCCGATCCTGATCCGGTCGCGCAGACCCGCGCCCACCAGGGTATTGTGCACGAACAGCAGCCCCTCGCGCATGGGCGCGCCGATGTGGTCGCTGAATTCGGTGGGCGCGGCGCCGGTGCCGCCCTCGGCGCCGTCGACGACGATGAAGTCCGGCGTCACCCCGGTCTGCAGCATGGCCTTGACGATGGCCATATATTCCCACGGATGACCCAGGCAGAGCTTGAACCCCACCGGCTTGCCGCCGGAGAGGGTTCTTAAACGGGTGATGAAGGCCATCATCTCCAGGGGCGTCGAGAAGGCGGAGTGGTGCGCGGGCGAAACGCAGTCCTGGCCCATCGGCACGCCGCGGGTCTTGGCGATTTCCGGCGTGACCTTGGCGGCCGGCAGCACGCCCCCGTGGCCGGGCTTGGCCCCCTGGCTGAGCTTGATCTCGATCATCTTGACCTGATCGGCCTTGGCCTGTTCGGCGAAGCGGTCGGGGTCGAAACGGCCGTTGGCGTCACGGCAGCCGAAATAACCGCTGGCGATCTCCCAGACGATGTCGCCGCCGGCCTCGCGATGATAGGCCGAGATCGATCCCTCGCCGGTGTCATGGCTGAATCCGCCCTTCGCCGCGCCGCTGTTGAGGGCGCGGATGGCATTGGCGCTGAGCGAGCCGAAGCTCATGGCCGAGATGTTGAACACCGAGGCGCTGTAGGGCCGCGCGCAGTCCGGTCCGCCGATGCTGATGCGGAAACTGGCCGGATCGGCCGCCGGGACGGGCGCGGTGGAATGGCCGATGAATTCATAGCCGTCGCGGTAGACATCCAGCAGGGTGCCGAACGGATGCTCGCCCGCCTCGCCCTTGGCCCGCTGGTAGACCAGGGACCGCTGGGCGCGCGAGAAGGGTGCGGCGTCCTCGTCGGACTCGATCAGATACTGCCGGATTTCCGGCCGCACCATTTCCGCCAGCCAGCGGATGTGGCCGATGACCGGATAGTTGCGGCGGATGGAATGGCGCGACTGCAGAAGGTCCAGCAGACCCAGGATCACCAGGGCCGCGAACAGGCCCGAGAAAACCCACAGCCAATGCCACTGCCAGCGCATGCCGAGATAGCCGGCCACGCTGGCCAGCGCCCAGCCGACGATGCAGAGGATGAAGGCGGTGTAGCGGCTCGGCTGCGGCAGGCCCCTGACGTCCATGGTCATCTCCCCCGCGACTCACGCGCGCGGCCATGGTGGTACGCCCGTGGGCGGCCTTCAATCCCGGCTTTGTGACGGCTAGGCGCGTTCTATCAGGGCCGCGACCCGCGAGGCATCCTCCGGCGTCGTCGGGTTGTAGATCGCTAGGATGAGGTCCGGCCGGCCGTCCACCGCGAAGGCGGAGTATTCGAAGGCGATCGGGCCCAGCGCCGGGTGCTTCATGTGCTTGACGCCGTCGGCGTGACCGGCGGGCAGGTCGTTGTCGCGCCACATCACCTTGAATTCCGGGCTGAGCTGGCTGAGCTCGCCGACCAGCGCCTCCACGTCCGCCGCGGCGCCCGCTCGGGCCGCGTCGAGCCGAAAGGCGGCAAGCGCCAGCCGCGCCACGCTGTCCCAGTCGTATTGCACGGCGCGGGCGCGGGGGTTGAGGAAGATGTTGCGCAGCATGTTCCGCTGCGGCGGCTCCAGCGCGCCATAGTCCATCAGGGCCACGGTGGCCGCCCGGTTCCAGGCGACTACGTCCCAAGTCGCGGTCCGAAGCAGGGCCGGGCTGGGGTCGAGGGCGTCGAGCACCCGCTGCAGCCGGGGCGTGACGCCCTCGCTCTTCCGATAGCGCGCGTCGGGCGGCCGGCCGAGGCCTAAGAGGAACAGGTGCTCGCGTTCAACATCGGTGAGCATGAGGGCGCGAGCGAGCCGGTCGAGTACGTCGGCGGAGGGCGCGCCGCCGCGTCCCTGTTCCAGCCAAGCGTACCAGGTGGGGCTGATGTTGGCTCGCTGCGCCAGCTCCTCGCGACGCAGGCCCGGCGTGCGCCGCCGTCCAGGGGGAAAGCCGAAGGCCGCCGGATCGAGCTTGGCGCGCCGGTCCCTCAGATAGGTCCCGAGCAGGTTTTCCGCCGCAAGGAGTTCGCTCATCCTGTTACCAATTTTAATATGATAGGATCACTACTTTACCAGGATAAACCCTGGGCGGACTGTTGTCTCCAGTCATATGGAGAATTGCTCATGCGTGTGTTCCTGACCGGCGCGACCGGGTTCATCGGCTCGATCATCATCGAGGAGCTGAAGGCTGCCGGCCACCAGATCGCCGGCCTGGCCCGAAGTGACGAGGCGGCTGCGAAGCTGACGGCCCAGGGCGTAGAGGTAAGACGCGGGGAGGTCGCGGACCCGGAGGGTCTGGCGGAAGCCGCCGCGGCCAGCGACGGCGTTATCCACTGCGCCTTCGGCGGCGACTTCTCGCAGTATGTGGAGATGGGCGAGACCGATCAGCGCGCCGTCCTGGCGATGGCCGACGCCTTGGCGGGCTCCGGCAGACCACTGGTCGTCACTTCCGGCATGACCGCCGGCGTCTACGGCCGGGTCTGCACGGAAGCCGACCCCGCCCAGATCGAGGGCCTGGGCGCCGTGCGCGGGCGCCCAGAGACGCTCGCCCTCGCCGCCGCCGACAAGGGTGTTCGGTCGACGGTCGTTCGTCTGCCGCCCTCGGTCCATGACGTGGGGCAACAGGGGCTGGTGACGATGTTGATCGCGTTGGCGCGGCAGACGGGGGTGTCGGCCTATGTGGGCGACGGCGCCAACCGCTGGCCGGCTGTTTATCGCCGCGATGCAGCCAAGCTGTTCCGACTCGCGCTCGAAAGCGGCCAGCCGGGCCAGCGATATCATGCGGTCGGCGAACAGGGCGTCCCCTTGCGGTCCATCGCCGAGGCCATCGGCAAGACCCTGAGGATTCCGACCCGCGGCCTTGCGCCGGACGAGGCCGCCAACCACTTCGGCTGGCTGGCGGCCTTCGCCGGCAACGATGTTCCGGCTTCAAGCGCCGCCACCCAGGAAAGCCTCGGCTGGCGCCCCGCCGGGCCAGGCCTGCTGGAAGGCCTCCTGGGCGCGTATCTGGCCTAGGCTTGCTCTGACTAGGGCGCCGAGCGTCGACGACCTCGCCGACGGCCTTGGAAGGCAGGTTGGCTGCGGGTCTCGGTCCACATCGCCGTGCCGACAGCGATCGCCATACCCACCATCGACCCCACGAGCGCGCCAACGACGCCGATCCAAACATGATGATGCAGAAGGGATTCGATAGGCGGCATCATATCCTCCGTGATTTCAGCCTCAAAGCTCGTCGATGCGCCGTTGCGGCCGATCGGCGCCGCGTTGGTTAAGGAGCCAGACGACAGCGAAGAACAGGCCCACGACTCCGCCCATCAGGGCGATGATCAAATGGTCGGTTTCGACGGATCGGCGGCCTGCGTGCGCGCCCGCGAAGGGCTAAGCTGAACGGCTTTGACTCCCACGATTGTAAGGAGTTCAATCGGTACAACCCCCGCTTAGGTTCGGGTTCTCGGGGCTGCAGTTCCAATCGAAGCTTGATCCGCGCCGCTTCGGACACGGCGTCATCGCGCGTCGCTGACGATCGCGATGCACTGGCCGACGCGTCTTTTCGTCAAATCAAACATGGGGACTGTCCATGAGAAGGTGCTTCTTGGTTTTAGCGGCCATCCTCGCTTGCGCGGGAGCGGCCAAGGCGGACGACATCAAGACCTTCACTCCGCCGGGGCGGATAGACACCGCGGCCAATACCATCACCGTTGGCAAGAGGGTGCTCGCGCTGCCACCCCGCGCGCCGGGCTGCTACAAACACATCTCCGGCGCCTGGGTCGCGACGCCCTGCCTTACGGCCGCGCAGCGCGCGCACCTCATTCCCCCCGATCCGGTGACGATGTTTCAGAGCGGATTTCCGCCCACGGCGGCCAACACTCAGCAGATCATCACAGGCGACGCCGACATCACCGTGGTTCGGTATGGGACTGAAACAGATCCGCAAAACGGTGGCGCGGACAAATTCTCGGTCCAGCTGAACGCCAGTTATTTCACGGGCTCCAACGGACATCCGGACTGGGTCCAGTTCGTCTACCAGTCCGAAGTCTTCAGCGGTAAGCCGGAGAACATCCTGTGCATCTGGGAATTCGATATGAAGGTGGTGGCCACCGCGACGGCCGCCGATCCCTTGAAGGGGGCCGATCCAGAAGGTTGTGAGGCGATAGACGTTGTCCGAAGCCCGCAAACGGGGGACCAGATATCGATCACCGGCACGGCCACCCAAGGCAGTCTGCAGCTGATCGCCGTGCTTCCGTGGGCCACGGGATCTGGCGGCGCCGAGCCGGACGCCTTCTCTACCTCGACGTCGGACGAATATGGTCTGGAATCCGGCGTGAACTGGAACTCGGTCGATGGCGGCCTTATCGGCGCTGGCGGGCGATCGGTAGCGAACTTCGCCAAGTCCTGTGTGACAACCGATCTCAGCTTCTCGCTCGCCGACTGGACAATATCGCCCCAACCACCGCCCTACCCGGCCGTTGCGGCCCACCCAGGGGGGACAACCGGTGAATCCAGCAATATCGCGCCGGTGAACGGCTATCTCGGCGTCTGCGTCGAGGGCACGTGCGGGGCCACCTTCCACGGCGTTTCCAGCGATTGGAAAAAGCAGGGCCAGGTCAGCTGCTATCCGCAGGACACGCCGCCGCCGGTCCTGTCTTCGTCAAGCCAAGTTTACGAGGACGACAGCACGAAGACGACTATGATGGGCGAGAGTGTTCACATCTGCGCCAACAACGGCTTGATGATCGGCTTGGACGCCGCGGACGACCGGCTATTGTGCTCGACAGTTCTGCCGTCCGCGGGCGCGGGGTCGAACACCAATCCGCTAATCGCCGACAGCTCCACCCACGCCACCTTTACCTACGGCGGCATACAGCACTCGGTCCATGTCTGCCCAACCAAGACGGTCATGGTCGGCTGGAGCAAGAGCCAGAATTGGCTGATCTGTGGCCCCTCGTTGCCCAGCGGCTATGTCACGACACCTGGCTACGGCCAGATTGTCGTCAACGGACCGACCGACGCCACCCACGTTCCGGAGCCACGCCATTCGGGCGTGACCCTGCACGCCTGCAACGCCAAAGGGCTCGGCGAGCCAATGGTGATGAGCGGCCTGGAAGCGACCGACAACGCCTTCATCTGCATGAACGCTGGCGTGGTTGCGCGGCTGCAATAGCTAGGGCGGCGAGGCTAGTCCGGCTTCTTCGCCGGCGCATGCGCCAGCCGCAGCAGGTTGGCGGCGCCGGGCGAGCCAAACGGGGTGCCGGCCAGGATCAGCACCCGGCCGTTGGGTTCGGCCAGGCCAAGCTCCACGGCCAGCGTCGTCGCGCCCTTGGTGAGATGGTCCAGGCTTTGCGGCTGCACGCCCAAGCGCGGTTCAATGCCCCAGGCCAGGCAGAGTTTGCGCGCCACGCGGATGTCGGCGGTGAGGGCCAACACCGGCTGCAGCGGCCGCTCGCGCGCCAGCCGCAACGCCGTTACGCCGGTCGTGGTGAAGGCGACCAGGCAGGCGGTCGAGCCGGCGTCGGCAGCCCGGCGCGCCGCCGCGACCAGGGCGTCGGCGTCGTGGTCGTCCAGCATGGCGTGCTGCTCGGCGTCCATCAGACCCGGCCAGGCAGGGTCGCGTTCCACCCGCTCGATGATGCGGTTCATCATCGTCACCGCCTCCAGCGGAAAGCCGCCGGCTGCGCTTTCCGCTGAAAGCATCAGGGCGTCGGCGCCTTCATAGACCGCATTGGCCACGTCACTGGCCTCGGCCCGCGTGGGCGTCGGGGCGGTGATCATCGATTCCAGCATCTGGGTGGCGACGATCACCGGGATGCCGCGCACCCGGGCGGCGCGGATGATGGTCTTCTGCGCCACCGGAACCTCTTCCGGCTCCAGCTCCACGCCCAGGTCGCCCCGCGCCACCATCACCCCGTCGCACTGGTCGAGGATGGCGCCCAGGTCGGTCAGGGCGGAAGGCTTTTCGATCTTGGCCAGCACCGCGGCCTTGCCGCCCACCAGCCGGCGCAGCTCGGCCATGTCCGCCGCCCGCTGCACGAAGGACAGGGCCACCCAGTCGACGCCCATCCGCAGGGCGTAGGCCAGGTCCTCGCGATCCTTGGGCGTCAGCGGCGACAGGTTGATCACCCCGCCGGGCAGGGAGATGCCCTTGTGATCGGACAGGCGCAGCCCCTGCACCACCTCGACCTCGGCATGGTCGGCGCCGGCCTCGATCACCTTCAGCCGCACCTTGCCGTCGTCCAGCAGCAGCTTGGCGCCCACCGTCATGGCGGCGAACAGCTCGGGATGGGGCATGCAGACGCGGGTGGCGTCGCCGGGCGTGGGATCGAGGTCGAGCCGGAACCTGTCGCCCGGCTTGATCTCCACCGGGCCGTCCTTGAATACGCCCAGCCGGAATTTCGGCCCCTGCAGGTCGGCCAGCACGCCGATCGGCCGGTCGATCGCCTTCTCCGCCGCGCGGATCGCCTTCAGCGCCTCGGCGTGATCCTCGTGGCTGCCGTGGCTGAAGTTCAGCCGGAAGACGTCGGCCCCCGCCCGCGCCAAGGCCAGCACCACCTCGGGGTCGCGGCTGGCCGGCCCCAGGGTGGCGACGATGCGCGCGCGGCGGGCGCGGATCACTTCGCCAAATCCTTCTGGGCCAAGTCCTTCTGGGCCAAGTCCTTCTGGGCCAGCTCCGCCAGCTTGCTCGCCGCGCCGATCAGGGCCGCGTGCGGCTCGACTACCACATGGGTCGGGATCGGCTTGAGGTAGTCGGACATGCGGCCCTTGCTTTCGAAACGCTTGCGGAAGTCGCTGGCGGCCAGGACGTCGAAGATGTCCGGCGCGATGCCACCGGCGATATAGACGCCTCGTACAGCGCCGAAGCAAAGGGCGAAATCGCCGGCCACAGCGCCCAGGATGGCGCAGAACCGGTCCAGCGCCGTGCGCGCCAGCCTGTCCCCCGCCAACGCCGCCTTGGTCACCGCCGATGGCTGATCCAGCGGCGCGGCGACGCCTTCGATCTCGCCGAGGGCCTGATAGAGGTTGAGCAGCCCCGGCCCCGACAGCACCCGCTCCACTGAGACCCGCCCATAGCGGGCGGTGAGGCGTTTGAGGATTTCGATCTCCACCGGCTCGGCCGCGGCCCAGCTGGAATGGCCGCCCTCGCCGGTGACCGTCGACCAGCCCGAGCCGTCATACACCCGCGCGCCGCCGCCAAACCCGGTGCCGGGGCCGATGATTACCGCTGCCCCGGTCTTGGCCACCTGTCCCTTCGGCCCGACCCGCTTCAGCGCGCCGGCCTTCAGATAGTCCAGCGCCAGGGCCTGGGCGGTGAAGTCGTTGATCACCCGCGCGCCCTTCAGCTTGCCGGCCTTGATCAGTTCGGTCTCGGAAACCTTCCAGCCCTTGTTGTTGGTAAAGCTCACCGTCCCGCGCTCGACCGGGCCCGCCGCCGCCACCACCGCGTAATCCGGCTTGGGATCGTCGCCATTCAGGCCCGCCAAATAGGCGCTCAGCGCCGCCTTGCTGGTCTTGTAGTCAGCCGCCGCCAACACCTTGGCGTCGCGAAGTCTGATCTTGTCGCCGCGCACCTCGGCGATGGCGAACCGGGCGTTGGTGCCGCCCACGTCGCCGACCAGGCCGACGACCGCTTCTTCTACATCGCTCATGAAGGCCTCAGAACAGGACCGAGGCGCCAGCCTCGGCGGGGCCGACCGCGCGGCGCATGTGGGCGAACATCTCGCGGCCGAAGCCGAAACCGTCCGAGGACTTGGTGGCGGCGGGACGGCGCATCAGCTCGGCGGTGTCCACCTTCACCTCCAGCACGCCCGTATCCGCGTCCAACCGGATCACGTCGCCATCGCGCAAATAGGCCAGGGCGCCGCCGTCCATGGCTTCCGGCGTCACGTGCAGGGCGGCGGGGGTCTTGCCGGAGGCGCCAGACATGCGTCCGTCCGTGACCAGGGCCACCTTCTGTCCGCGATCCAGCAGCAGGCCCAGGGTCGGGCTGAGATTGTGCAGCTCCGGCATGCCATTGGCCTTGGGCCCTTGAAACCGGACCACCGCGATGAAATCGCCGGTCAGCTCGCCGGCCTTGAAGGCGGCCAGCATATCGTCCTGATCGTCGAACACCTTGGCCGGCGCCTCGATCACATGGTGCTCCGGCTTGACCGCCGAGACCTTGATCACCGCCCGGCCGAGATTGCCGGCCACCAGGGTGATGCCGCCATGTTTGTCGAAGGGATCGGACGCGGGGCGCAGCAGGTCGGCGTCCAGCGTGGTCGCGCGCCCCTCGCGCCAGACCAGCTTGCCATCGTCCAGGAAGGGCTCCTGTTGAAAGTGGCGCAGGCCCGGCCCCGCCACGGTCATGACGTCGTCGTGGGCCAGACCTGCGTCCAACAGTTCCCGCACCACGAAGGCCATGCCGCCGGCGGCGTGGAAGTGGTTCACGTCCTTGGACCCGTTCGGATAGACCCGCGCCAGCAGCGGCGTCACATGGCTCAGATCCGCGAAGTCGTCCCAGTCGATCTCGATCCCCGCCGCCCGGGCCATGGCCACCAGGTGCAGGGTGTGGTTGGTCGACCCGCCAGTGGCGAGCAGACCCACGACGCCGTTGACGATGGCCTTCTCGTCGATCACCCGCCACAGCGGGGTGTAGTCCTGCTTGCCGGCGCCGATCTCCACCGCTCGCTGCGCCGCCGCCGCCGTCAGGGCGTCGCGCAACGGCGTATCCGGATGCACGAAGGCGCTGCCCGGCAGGTGCAGGCCCATCATCTCCATCAGCATCTGGTTGGAGTTGGCGGTGCCATAGAAGGTGCAGGTGCCGGGGGAGTGGTAGGAGGCCATCTCCGTCTGCAGCAGCTCTTCGCGGCTGGCCTTGCCCTCGGCATAGGCCGATCGGACGCGGGCCTTCTCCGCATTGGAGATGCCCGACGGCATCGGCCCACCCGGAACCATGATCATCGGCAGATGGCCAAAGCTGAGAGCGCCCATGACCAGGCCCGGCACGATCTTGTCGCAAATCCCCAGGCATAGAACGCCATCGAAGGCGTCATGGGTCAGGGCCACGCCGGTGGCCATGGCGATCACGTCGCGGGAGAACAGCGACAGCTCCATGCCCGGTTGGCCCTGGGTGACGCCATCGCACATGGCCGGGACGCCGCCGGCGAACTGGGCCGTCGCGCCCACCTCGTGCGCCGCCTTGCGGATCAGCGGCGGGAAGCGTTCGAACGGCTGATGCGCCGACAGCATGTCGTTATAGGCTGAGACGATGGCGATGTTGGGGGCGGACGGGTCCATCATCCGCCGCTTGTCCTCGCCCGGCTGGCCGGCGAAGGCGTGTGCCCAGTTGGCGCAGGAGAGTTTAGCCCGGCCCGGCCCAGAACCCTGCGCGGCCTGCATGCGCGCCACATAGTCGGCGCGCCGATCTCGGCTTCGGTCCTTGATGCGGGCGGTGACGTCGGCGACGACCTTATGCATAGGGGCCTTTTCCTGCTTGTCCTGCCCGCGCCTCCCCGTCGGTCACGACGTGGCGTCAACAGATGGCCGGGTTCTATCGTTCCAGCGCCGCTTTGCCGAGTCCGAGAGGAGGATTGGCCGAGAAAGGTTTAACCACCAAGCACACCAAGATCACCAAGGGGGCGCGAAGCGCGGTCTTAGGCGCGAGGCGGTCGATGGGTGGGTGCGGGCTACGCCCGCCGTGGTGATCTTGGTATGCTTGGTGGTGACTCTACTATCAGTGGCCGGTCAGAACCGCCGCGAGACGCCGACATACATCTGCGCGACGGGCGTCTGGCTGTTGAGGCCGAAATTCACCCCGCCATCGAACTGCAGATTCTGGTCGCTTGCCGGGATCCAGGCCGCGCCCACATCCGCGGAAGCCTGTTTGATCGCGTGGCCCGGCTGGTAGTTCTCGTCGCCCCAGATCTCCACCGAGCCGGTGATGGTCTTGGTCAGCGGATGCGACAGACTGATCAGGCCCGCGACGCCCAGGTGATGCTCATCGTCCAGCGGGTCCTTCAGAATGTCGAGCTCCGGGTCGATCACCCCCGCCCAGCCCGCCGGCAGGTTGAAGGCCACCGGCACGATCAGGCCGCCTTCCCAGGCGCCATTGCCCACGCCGCCGCTGGCCGTGGGCGCCTTCAGATAGGGCACGAAGGCCAGCCCAAAATCGCCGCCCGCCGCGCCGATCAGCGCCCACTTCACCCGGACGTAGAGGTCGCCCACCCCCTCGTTGCGGGTGGTGATGTCGGTGGCCCGGTCGCGGCTGACGATGGTCTCATAAGGGGCGATGTTCAGCTCGACGTCGACCGTATCGCTGACCCCATATTTCAGGGTCGGGTTGGTGTAGAGGGCCGTGGTGGTGTCCGCGCCGCCGGAGTGGTCCACCGTCACATTGCCGATGTCGGTCTCGAGCTGGAAATGGCCCGGATCGACGGTGCAGGGCGAGGTCGACTTGGTCGGCCGGTCGGTGCAGAGCGCGCGCAGCTGCGGCGCCGCGCTGGCGTCGCTGGCTGGCGCCGCCGTCGAGCTGTCAGGCGTGGGCGGGTCATCCGCCCAAGCAGCCCCTGCGAACATTGCAAGGCTCAAGGCCGTCATCAGGGCGATCGCGCGAATCATGCAGGCGATCTTGGCCGCAACCGGAGCGGTCGGCAATTCGCGCCGCAAGCGGAAACACGCTGGAAATGTGCGCGTGTAAACCTCACCTTATCGAGAGCCGGCCCGCGCCGGCCAACAAGACGACCTTAGGGGGATGGAAATGCGGGGAAGACTTGCGGCGCTGGTCGCCGGTTTCAGCGTTTTGGCGAGCACGGCGGCCCTGGCGTCGCCAGCGCCGGACATGGTCACCATCAAGGACGGCGCCCTGAAGGGCGCGGTCGAGGGCCAGGTGGTCAGCTTCAAGAACATTCCCTTCGCCGCCGCGCCCGTCGGCCCGCTGCGCTGGAAGGCGCCGCAGAAGGAAGCGTCCTGGACCGGCGTGCGCGACGCCACCGCCTTCGGCCCCACCTGCATGCAGGTCTCCGGCGGCTTCGGCGGCCGGGGCGGCGCGCAAAGCGAGGATTGCCTGCAGCTCAACGTCTATGAGCCGACCCAGCACGCGCACAAGAAGCTGCCGGTGATGGTGTGGATCTACGGCGGCGGCTTCATCGGCGGCGCGGCCAGCTATTACAACGGGACTCACTTCGCCGAGGACGGCGTGGTGCTGGTGACGGTCAACTACCGACTCGGCCGGCTAGGCTGGTTCGCCCATCCCGGCCTGACCAAAGAGGCTAATGGCGGCCCAACCTCCGACTATGGCCTGATGGACCAGATCGCGGCGCTGAAATGGGTCAAGGCCAATATCGCAGCGTTCGGCGGTGATGCGAGCAACGTCACCGTGTTTGGCGAATCCGCCGGCGCCATGTCGGTCAACTATCTGCTGATTTCGCCTCAGGCGCGGGGCCTGTTCCAGAAGGCCATCTCCGAATCCGGCTTCGGCCGCACCCCCGGCCGTACGCTCGATGCGGCGGAAAAGCTGGGCTCGACCTTCGCCGCAGCCAATGGAGCCACCGGCGACGACGCCGCCCAGGTCGCGGCCTTGCGCGCCCTGCCGGCCGACACATTGATGAAGGCCGCCGCCAGCCTCGAAGCCCCGGACGCGCCCGGCCCGATCGTTGACGGCGTCCTGGTCCCCACCACCGTCGCCACGGCCTTCGCCGAGGGCAAGCAGGCGCATGTGCCCTTCATCCTGGGTGGCAATAGCTATGAGGCCAGCCTGTTCGGCCGCGTGCACCAGCACCCGGAAACCACCCTCGATCCGCTGGGCGACAAGAAGGCCGGCGCGGTCGCCCTGTTCGGCGACGGCGATCCCGCCAAGGCCGCCTCGATGATGTGGACCGAGACCGCCATCATCGAGCCCGACCGCTACCTGGCGCGCCAAGAGGTCAAGGCCGGCGTCAAGGCCTGGACCTACTACTTCTCCTACATGCCGGCCTCCCTACGCACCGTCGCGCCGGGCACGCCGCACGGGGGCGAGATCGGCTATGTGTTCGAGACCCTGCCGGCCACGGCGATGAAGCGCGGCGGCTTCGAGATCCCCGCCGCCAATGGAGAGGACCGGGCCCTGGCCGCCCACATCCACGCCTATTGGGTCGCCTTCGCCAAGACCGGCGACCCCGACAGCGCCGGCGGCCCGGAATGGCCCGCCTATACCCTGGCCAACGACGCGGCCATCGAGTTCGGCGCCGACGGCGTCCAGGTGCACGACCAGTTCAAGAAGCAGCAGCTGGACATCATCGAGTCCATCGCCGCCCGAAAATAGCCGCGAAGAATAAATCGAAATCCCCTCGCGCCGGCGCCTTGCTTTAGCGCCGGCGCGAGTCTAGGTTCCGCGCCCTTGCAATAAGGCCATGTGCGCTCGTAGCTCAGCTGGATAGAGCATCAGACTACGAATCTGAGGGTCGGGCGTTCGAATCGCTCCGAGCGCGCCACCTTTTCAACGAGTTAGGCGAAATCGCCGTTTGAAAAGGCATGATTAAAGCGGCTTTTAAAACGGTTTTCCAGCATTCCGGTTGAGCAGAAGGTCCGGCCTAGCAGCCTAAAACACTCGCTCCACCTTGCTGGGCGTGTTTCGCAAAGCTGAAAAGTCCCGATCGTTCGCTTCATTCGCCAGGTTCCCGCTGACCGGGTGGCGCTTTCATCGTCAGGACATAGTCCTCCGGAGAAGCCCGCCGCCCCACGATTGCCTCGGCAATCGCAAAGGTCATGCTCGTCTCAGCGCCCCGCCGCCACGGCGCGTGGTGTCGAATCCGGTGGTCCATGCACTCGTACGTGCTCAGCCCCGCATGACTTGCCGGCGCACAAACCGGCATCAGGGTCGCGGGGCCGCACATACGCTGCAGCGTCTTCCAGGCGCCCAAGGAAGCCATCGAGACCGGCAAGATATCGCGCTCACCGCCGTCCGCTTCGATCCACCAAACTGTCCCTCGGCCGCGGCGGAACCGGTCGCCTCCTTGCCGTCCGGATGTGGACGGCGGGCTAAAGGTTGACGCTCGTCGTGCGCTCAGCTCGTTGGCGAGCCTTGCGCCGAGAAGCTGAAGTCCGTGCCGTCCATCCACATGGGCGCGCTGAGCCGTTTGAGGTTCTAGCGCCGAGCGCGGGGACGTTCTCAAGCCCGTAAGGCGTTCTAGTGATGAACCGCGGGCGACGACGTCTCCGATGGCCCCCGCGCGGTTGGAATGGTCCGGACGGTGTTGCACTCCGACCCGCCTCGGCCAAACAGATCGGGTGTGACCGTGATGGTCAGACTGCGGGTCGAGCCGTCGGCCTGCGGGACCTGCTCCACCACGATCACCGGCGTATTGGCCGCCGCATCGGCGTCGGATGGGCTGCCGGAGATGGCGCCGGTGCGCGGGTCTATGGTCAGCCAACACGGAAGCTGGCTGTTGGCGGGTCCGGTCGCGGTCACCGTCTTGCCCGCGAGAACGGGGGCGCCCAGGACCTGGATCGGCGGATGGGCCGAGGACTGAGGCGCCGGCGCGGTGGCGGGGGCGCCCGTCCTGGGGGTGCTGCCGTTGGGGGCGCCCGTCATGGGGCTATTGGCCGTTTGCGACGCCGTCGGTCCCGTGGCGATGCTCGGGGGCTGCGGCGCAGAACTGGCGGTCACTATCGTCTTCTGACCGCCGCCCTGCGGCTGCACCGTCGTCCCCTTGATGAGGTTCGGGGGCGTTGGCGGCGGCGGTGGCGGCGGCGTGCTAGTCGTCACGGTGTTTGTGGCCACCGTGTCTGTGGTCTGGCTGACGCTCTGCTGTTGCACGGTCGTCTGCGTAATGATGTTCGGGAGCGTCGGCGGCGGCGGTGGCGTGTTGGTCGTCACCGTGTGTTTAGCCAAAGTGTTTGTGGTCGCCGTGTTTGTGGTCTGGCCGAGGCTCTGCTGCTGCACGCTCGTCTGGGTGATGATGTTCGGGAGCGTTGGCGGCGGCGGTGGTGGTGGTGTGTTGGTTGTCACCGTGTTGTTGGCCACCGTGCTCGTGGTCCCGGTGTTCGTGGTTTGGCCGAGGCTCTGCTGCTGGTTGGTGTTGACAGCGTTGTTCTGCGCGATTTGCACGGGCTTGGACGTCGCGACCGGGATGACCGCGGAGTGGGTGGCCGCATAGGTCGGGGCGCTGATTGCAGGGCCGGTCTGGCCGGTGGCGAGCGTCAGGGGCGCGGGGGTTGCGACCGCGGTGGGGGCCGCGGCCCTGACCGCCGGCTGGCTCGCAGGCGCGGCCGTTAGGGCCGCGACCGCGGCCACCGGGGCGGCGGACGGGGCGATTGCGGCGACGGGCGCGGCTGGGGCCCGGATGGCGGCCAGGCCGGCGGCGGAGAGCGGCGTCACCGTGGGCGCGGCGAGCGCCTGGGCGGTGATGGCGCCGCCGGAGGCGCTCGCGCCTTGCGAGCCTCCGGCGCCTTGGCGCAGGCCAGTCTGGACTGCGCCGACCGTCTGGCCGGTCGCCGTCAGAGGATTGAAGATGCCGTTGTTGACGGCGGGGTTCTGGGCGATCACCGTCCCGGCCTGAACGGCCTGGGGCACGGCCCCGCCGGTCGGCGCGATCTGGGCGCTCAGGATCTGGGGCTGCACAAAGGCCGAGGGCTGCTCGGTCGTGGTGATCGGGGTCCCGGCGGGTTGGCCTCGGTTGACCTGGGCCGTGGTGACTCGGTTCACGACGGGCTGGGTCGGGGCCGCCTCGGTCGTGGTGATCGGGGTCCCGGCCACGGTCGCGGCGACGGTGGGCGTGTAGGTATTGTCGATGGTTGTGCCGTCGGCGGAGCTATAGCCCGCCGTCGTGCCGTCGACGCCCTTATTCTTCGTGGTCGCCGTGTTGGAAGCGGTCACATTGCCATTCTTGTCGGTCGTCGTCGTCGTGGTCGTCGTTTTGGACGCTGATAGCTTGGTGCCGGCGCTGAAACCGCCGCCGGTGGTCGTGGTGGTGTCGTTGACGGTCTGCAAGTTTTCTTGACCGCCGAGCACAACGACATTGGCCGTCGCGCCGGTGACCTGGGCGCCCTGCAAGGTGACGTTGGTCCCCTGGACCACCGCCCCGCCGGAACCGCCGTTGATCGTGGCGACCTGATTGGTCACCTTGGTCGTGGTGTTGGTGCTGAAGCCGGCGGTGGGGCTCGCGCTGCCTTCGGTCGTATTGGCGGTGGTTGTGGTGGTTCCCCCCTTGGGCGCGGGGGTCGTCGTGGTCTTGGTGCTCTTGCTGCCCGCCAGATCGAGTTCGGCGCTCGCCGTCTCGTCCGTCTCGGACTTGACGGTCTGGGCGGCCAGCAGGTTCACGTTCCCGTTCAGCGCCACGACATTGGCGCCCGTCGCGCCGCTGACCTGGGTGCCGACAAGGGTCGCGTCGCCACTGGTGGTGACGATGTTCACCTGGCCATTGCCGCTGGTGACCGAACCGCCGACTTGAGCCGTCTTGGTCTTGGCCGTAGTGGCCTGGTCGACGCTCACATCAAGGCTGGCGCTCTTGTTGACGAAGTCGACCGAGGCGTCCTGGTTGACCGCGACGTCGGACCCATTGACGGTCTTGGTGTTGGTCGCCGCGTTGTAGTTCAGCGTGCCGGCCTGGATCGTCACGCCGTTCGCGCCGGAAATATTGGCGCCGGAGAGGGTGGTGTTTCCGCTCGATATCGTCGTCACCGTACCGCCGGCGGTGTAGTTGCTCACCACCTGGGTGCTCTTGGACGAGCTGCCGGACGAGTTGTCCGTCGTCAGGCTCTCGCCTATGCCCGCGCCGGCCTGTTTGCTGGCGCTGGCGCCCAAGGTCGCGGTGGCGGATGCGTTGGCTTGCACGCCGAGCTGGAAGTCTACGCTCGAACTGTTGCTGCTGGTCGCCTTGGTGGCGGACACCGCCTGGTCGGTGATGGTCGTGGCGGCCTGCAGGATGTTGCCGCCCGCGTTCAGTTGGGTGCCCTGATCGGTGATGGCGTTGCTGGCGATGCGGGTGATGTTGCCGCCCGCCGTCAGGTTGGAGCTGTTCACCGTGGTGGAGCCGGTGGTGGAGCCGGAGTTGTCGCTCTCCACCCGCACGCCGGCGGCCGCGTTGACGCTGACCGTCGCGCTCGCCGAAGGCGCCAGGGCGCTGACCGAGGTGCTGCCGGGCGCCAGGCCCACGGTCCCGCCGGCCGTGGCGTTGGCCGAGGCGCTGCCACCCACCTGAACGAACGCGCCTTCGGTCTTCTGGGATGAACTGGTGGACTCGATGTCGTGGCCGATGGCGGCCAGGTTGGAGATGTTGGTGGCCGCCTCGGTGATGTTGCCGCCCGCCGTCAGGTTGGAGCCGACGGTGGTGATGTTGTTCTGCGCCACCACGGTCAGGTTGCCCTGGGCGCCCAGGGCGCCCGCCGAATTGGTCAGAACGTTGCTGCTGGCTGAAGAGGTCGTCTGGCGTGCGCCGAAAGTGACCGTGCTCTGACCCTGGGCGTTGGCCCCAGCGGTGGCGGTGGCGGTGGCGCTGGGCAGGCCAGTCGAGCCGCCCGCGCCGGCGCCGGCGGTGGCGTCCGCCCCGGCCGAGGCGCTCCCCGAGCTGTCGACGTAGATGCCGAAGCCGGTGGTCTTGGTCGTGGTGGAGCTGGTTGAGGTGTTCTGCGCGGCCAGGACATTGACGTTCTTGGCCAACACCGTCAGGTCGCCGCTGGTGGTGGCGACGTTGGAGCCTTGCACCGTCACGTTGCCGCCGGCCTGGATCAGGGAATTGGCGCCCAGGGACACGTTGGAGCCGACGCTGTTGGACGCGGCGCTCGCCGTGTCGGTGACGGTCTTCTGGTAGATACTCAGCGAAGAGCTGTTCTGTCCCTGGGCCTGGGCCTGGGCGTTCGCGTCCACGGTCGCTGAGCCGCCGGTGTTGTCGGACGACACGGTGGCGGTGGCGCCTTTCGACGCCGAGGCGCCGGCGCTGGAGGAACTGCTGGTGCACAGAACGCACTCGCTCACCGTGTGGCTGGTGACGGTGCTGGTGTTCTGGCCGGCCAGGACATTGACGTTGCCCGTCGCCTGGATCACCCCGCCGCCGGCCGCGCTGACGTTAGAGCCCTGGATCAGGACATTGGCGTTGTCGAGGGCGGCGAGTTGGCCGCCGACCTTGATGGTCGAGGCGTCGTTGGTGGTCTCCGCGTCGTTGGTCGTGGAGGTGGTGCTGCCGTAGAGGCCGCCGCCCACGCCCAGGCCCGCCTCGTGCGTGACGGTGTTGGTCGTGGTGGCGTTATTGCCGGCGACGACGTTGAGGTTGTGGCCATTGGTGTCGGTCACCAAATTGCCGCCCACGCCGAGGTTGGTTCCGCCCGTGACGTTGATGTCGCCGTTGGTCTGCAGATAGGCCGAGCCGCCGATCTGGATATTCGACGCCGCGTCGGTGGCCGTGTTCACCGTCACCGACTTGGAGGAGTCGCTAAACAGCCCGTTATGCACGGTGGTGGTGTTGGTCTGCGAGGTGTTGGTGGCCGCGCCGATGTTCAGCTGGCCGCCCGTCTGGATGGCCGCGTCGCCGCCGACCGTCAGCGTGCTGCCGACGATGTTGGTGTTGCCGCCACTCTGCACCACCAGATTGCCACCCGCCGAGATGTTCGAGCCAATATTGGTCGAGCTGCTCGAGGAGGTGCTGGTGCCGCCCTTCTTGGACGCGGACGCCTCTTGGTCGACGATCGTCCCAACGTTGATGTCGCCGCCCGCGTTCAGCGACAGGTCCTGACCGGCGCTGACGTTGCCCCCGCTGACGTTGATGTTCTTGGCCGCGTTCAGCGACAGGTCCTGGCTTGCGGTCACCGAGGCGGTCGGCCCGATCTGGGTCGTGACCGTTGGGGAAAGCTTGGGATTCTTGTTGGCGGTGCTGGTGGTCTGGGTCGAGGTGAGGATGTTGATGCTGCCGCCCGTGGACGTCAGGTCGATGTTCTTGCCGCTGATGTTGGTGGCGCCACCGGTGATGTCGATGTCTTTATACTGGCTGAGCGCCAGGGAATTGGTCGCCGCGATCGTCCCGCCATGCAGGTCAACGGCGTCGGTGACCGACTGTACGCCGACGTTCTGGGCCGTGATGGTCCCGCCGGTATTGGTCAGGGCGCCGTTGGCCACCACCGCCGCCGACTGTACGCCGGCGATGGTGCTGTTGAGGTTGTTCACCACCCCGGCCGTGGATTGCAGATAGACCTGTCCGCCGGCGATCACACCGCCCGCCAGGTTATTCACATCGCCGGTGGCGACGATGTTGTTGGTCTGGGCGCCGCTGATCAGGCCGCCCTGATTGGTCAGGGAGGTGAGGGTCAGGTTCACGTTGTCCGCGATGATGCCGCTGCCGCTCACCAGAGAAGCCTTGGTCGCCGCGGACAGATAGACGACAGGCGCCAGAACCGTCTGGCCGTCGACCACCGTGGAGACCAGCCAGATCATGTCATTGGGCAGGTTGGCCGCCTGTTGCGACGTCAGGGCCTGGCCCAACACCAGGCCGTCGCTCTTGGCGTCCGCCGCGGCGTTCGCATAGAGGCCGGTCAGTTCGCTGGTCAGATTGGCGTAGTCGCCGAGCAGCTGGCTGCCCGTCTGGCCCAGCAACTGCTGGGAGACGAGATAGGCCTCATAATCGGCGTCGCCCAGCCGTTCCTCGAGGCTGTCCGGGTCGATGCCCAGGTCCTGCGCCAGGAGGTTGGAGCTCACGCTCGTCACCGGTGTGGTGTAGAGCGGGTTGGTCTCCACCAGATAGTGGTTGTTGGAGCCCGGCGTGACCACGAACAGGCCATTGGGGCTGGTAGGCAGGACGATGGTGGTTCCGCCGAAGGCGACCGCCGGCTTGCCATTCACCGTGACACTGGCCGCCGGTGCGGTCAGGCTCGCGGGGGTCGCGCCGCTCAGCGGTCCGGTGGCCGAGCCTTGGCCGGAATTGGACACCGTAGTCAGGCTGCCCGTTCCGGGCAGAGTGTTCGCGACGACGACGCTGCCGCTCTGGCCGCTGGTCCCGCCGGTCGTGGCCGTCGTGACGCTCGCGGTCTGCAGCGCGCTGGTTGTGGCCTGGTCAGAGCCGCCGGCGCCGCCCGAAGCGGACTCGGACCTGCTCTGAACATTGGCGCTCTGGCCGTTTACGCCCGCCGCTTCGCTGGCGGCGCCCCCTGTCAGGTTCAGGGCGAAGCCGCCGCCATCAACGGTCCCGGCGAAGATGCCGTTCTGGGTCGGCGCCGCGCCGAAGGTATCGACCGGCGCGGACACGGTGCACTGGAAGTTGGTGCTGCAATTGGGGCTCGAGGTCGAGGTCCCGAGAACGGAGTAGCCCGACGACCCGTTGTTCTTAAAGGTCGTCGTCACCTGGGTAAAAGGCCGGTAGGTGGTCACCGCCGATTCCTGGGCGAGCGTATCGATGGTGAACTGCGAACCCGAGGCGCCGTTCAAGGTGACCGTTGGCGCGGAGACCAGCGTTCCGGTGTTGTAGCCGTTGGTGAAGTTCTCCACCGTGACCGCCGAACTAGACACGATTTCCGGCATGTAGCCCGCAGCCGGCCCGCTCAGGCCGTTGGCAAAGGTCTGGGTCGTGGTGCTCGTAAAGCTGTCGAAGGTCGTGGTGGTCGCCTGGCAGGTCTGACCCGTCGCCGCCACGCAAGACCCGACCTGCAGACCGGTCTGAGTCTCGGCGCTGACCACGGGCGCGCCCGCAACGCGGCTCCAGTCGCCGGCGACCGAGTTAACGAAGGTCTGGGCGTCGATGGTGATCGCGCCGGTCGCATTGATGTTGCTGTAGTTGATGAAGGCGCCTGCGGTCGCGCTGATCGTCCCGCCGGAATCGATCGAGCCCAGAATCGCGGTGTTGCTGGCGGCGTTCGTCGTGGTGGCTTCGTTGAAGATCTCGCCGGTTGCGTTCAGGGTCACCGACCCAGCGCCGTAGATTTCACCGAGATTGTCGATTTCCGACGAGGCGCTGATGGTCAGGGCGCCGCCGGCGCCAAGGAGCCCCGTGGCGCTGTTGGTCACGGTCGGGGCGCTGACGTTCAGGGTCGTGCCGGAATAGATCACGCCCGAGTTGGTGAAGTCCTCGCCGATGCTGAAGCTCGAGATGCCGCCGGCCGTGCCCGCGATGATCTTGACGGTGTCGTCTGCAAAGGTCGCGGTGGGAACCGAAATCTGGAACGACCCCGTGGCCTGGATCTCGCTGTTCGACCCCATGGTCAGCGAACCGCCTGTAGAAGGCTCGAACGTGAAGGTCTCGGAGTTGCTCTGCCCCCCGGCTAGGAAAACCAGGTTGGTGGATCCAACGCTGATGCCTGTGGTGGCGCTCAGCTGGCCGGCGTTGGTGATCGTGTCGCTGCCCGACCCCGACGCGCCGAGGTAAAGGACATCAGCGGCCAGGGTACCGCCTTGGTAGTTCGTCAGGACGCCATTATCGGCGGCCAGTTCAAGAGGGCCATACCCCTCGATCGTCCCATAGTTGTATAGGTCCTTGGCGTAGAGCAGGCCCAGGTTGCTGGAATTGGCGAAGATCACCTTGCCCGTCGCGTAATTGGTGACATCCCCCGCCACCTGGAGCTCGAAGTTTGAGGTGCCCTGGATGACGCCCCAGTTCTCGATCGAGGCGATTTCGTCGACGTTGACGGCGCCCGACAGCGATCCGGCGACGATGGTCGCCCCGGTCTGGTTCTCCAGATCGATCCCGCCCCCGCTCAGATTTAGGGTCCCGCCAACCTGAAGCAGACCGTCCACGGTGCGCAAGCCGGCAACCGTATTGGTGAAGGCGAAGGTCGTGGTCGAGGGCGTGGTCTGATAGACGTACAGGTTGCCGGGAATGTAGGTGAAGCCGCCGTTGTCGAAACCGGATGACAGGTTCAGCGTCGCGCTGTTCGGCTCGAAGGTCGCGCCGCCGCTGTTCTCGAACGAGACCGCGTTTAAGGTCAGGGCGCCGCCGGTGAAGAAGACGCCGCCGGGATCGTTCTCCGCGCCATGCGTGGTGGAGATGGTGACGGTTCCCGCCCCGCCGACGAAGGTCCCGTAATTATCGAAGCCCGAGTTGCTGACGTCGCTGTTCAGCGTCAGGCTGATGGAGTCGCCGTAGATCGACGATCCCGCGTCGTTGAGAAGCCGAGTGGCCTGGCCGTCAATCGTCAGACTGGCGGGCGAGCCCGAGGGACCCTGGGCGGCGATGGTCCCGCCGGCGCTGTTGGTGATGACCAGGCCATTGGTCGGATCGTGGATCCCCAGCGCGCCCGCGGCGATGATGTCGCCGGTGTTGTTGAGCGCGGCGCCCGACAGGTTCAGCGTCAGGTCGGCGCTCGACTGGAGCGTGGCGGCCGAAGGCGTGGCGCCCGCCGCCAGGTTGGACAGGTTGGCGGCGTTGATGGTCAGGCCGCCGGTCCCGTTGGCGAGAACCACGCCGGCGTTGCTGAAGTCGTACGCGCCCAGGCTGAACGTCGCCCCCGTGTCGCCTTGGATCACCCCGCCCGCCAGGTTGTCGAAGCCGGCGGTGGCGATCAAGACCGCCCCGCCGTCCGCGTAGATCGTGCCGCTGTTCTGGCCCAGGCCCGTCAGGTCCAGGGCGAAGTCGCCCCGCGACTGGATCATCCCCTGGTTGGTGAAGCTGGCGAGCGTGGCCCAGTCCAGGGCGTTGCCGAGGATCAGGCCCTTGTTGGTCAAGCTGACATTCGCGCCGGACAGAATGATCTTGCCGGTGACGCCGGGACCCGCTGCGGCGGTCTCAATGGCGCCGGAGGTCTCGTTGGTGATGGCCAGGGCGCCCGAGCCGCTGATCGTCAGATCATCGCCCGCATAGATCGTGCCGCCGCTGTCCAGGCTGGTCCCGGACAGGTTCACGTTCAGCTTGCCCTGCGAGACCAGGCTTGCGCCCTGTTGCAGGGTAAGGTCGGCGGCGCTTATTACGCCGGCTCCGCTTTGGTTGGCCAGATAGATGGCGGCGCTGCTATCGACGGTCAGATCGCCGGTCAGGGTGATGGTCCCGCCGACTTGGGACTGCGCCACGCCGGAGCCAGCCGGCAGGGTGAGGGACGCGGCCGTCAGGCTGAGGGTCCCGCCGGCCACCAGGTTTCCGCCATCGCTCACCGCCCCGCCGGAGGTCAGGGTCAGGTTGCCGCCCGACACCACGGTTCCGACGTTGTTCAGGCTGGCCAGGGTCAGGCCGATCGTCGCGCCGGACACCTCGCCCGACTGGGTGCTGAAGGCGGTGTTGACCCCCGTGACGGTCAAGGCCCCGCCGGCCAGCATCTGGGCGCTGCTCGCGTTCTGGATCGTCCCGTTGTTGGCGCCGAAGGCGATGGCCAGGTCGCCGCTGGCCTGCAGGTCCGCGGTGTTGGTCAAGCCCGAGGTCAGGTTCAACGTCAGGTCGTTGTTGGACGCCAGTGTCCCATGGTTGGTCAGGCTGGCCGCATTGATCGTTCCCGATCCTGCAGGGTCGGCCGATAGGATCAGGGTCCCGAAATTGATGAGGGCGCCGGACACCGTCAGGGTGCTGGACCCGACGTTAGCGCCCATCTGTCCGTCGTTTTCAGCCGAGGCCAGGGTGAAGGCCAGCTGGTCGCCGGTGATCACGCCCGAAGCCTGGTTTTCGAGGGTCACGCCGCCCGCGCCGTCGATGGTCAGGAGAACGGGCGCGCCGGACGCCGCCTGGGCCGAGATCACGCCCGTGCCGGTGTTCAGCAAAGTCAGGGCCGTCGCCCCGCCGTGCAAACCCATGGCCCCGGCGCTGTCGATCGAGCCGGCGTTGGTCAGGCTGGCGCCCGTCAAGTTCACCGACAGGGCGCCGTCGGACTGCAGATAGGCGCCCGCGGTGTTGTTCAGGGTTGCGGCGTTAAGGGTCAGGGCTGAAGGCGTAGCGCCCGCCGTCAGGATCACCCCGTCGTTCTCCAGCGCCCCGGCTGCGGTCAAGCTCACGCCCGCGCCGCCTTGGATGCCGCCGCCCGTCCCATTGGTCAGGCTCGCAGCGGAGGCTTGCAAAGCGCCGCCGGCGACGATGGAGCCGGTATTGCCGGCCGCGCCCGAAACGATGAGCGTCAAGCCGGCGTTGGCGTTGAGCGCGCCGGCGTTGGTCAGGCCGGCCAAGGTCATATCTACGGCGTTACCGGTCGCGACGGAGCCGGAAGCGGTGGTCAGGGCCACGGCATTGCCGCCGATTGTCAGGGTATCGCCCGCAGCGCTGCCCGCCTGCAGATAGCCGCCAGCGTTGTTGTTGAGCGCCAGGGCCGCGCCGGTCCCGTTGATCGTCAGACCGTTCGCGGCGGTGATGTCGCCGGCGTTGGTCAGGCTGGCGCCGCTCAAGGTCAGGGTCAGATCACCCTGAGAATTCAAGACGCCGCCTGCTGGGTTGGTCAGAGTCGCCGCGTTGACCGCGCCCGAACCGCTGGCGTTGGCCAGGTAGATGGCGCCGCCGTTGGTCAGGGCGCCTGACGCCGTCAGCGTCCCGCCCGTCTGTGACTGGATCACCGCCGCGGCGCCGGTGTTCTCCAGGGTCGCGGCCGAGGCCGTCAAGGTTCCGTTGGCGCCAAGCGTTCCGGTATTGGCGAGATCGCCCGCGACGGTCAGGCCCAGATCTCCGGCCGAGGTGATCTGGCCGGCGTTCTGCAGGCTGGCGAGGGTAGCGGTGACGGTGGCTCCCGAGGCGGCGCCGCTCGCCGCATTGGTCGCCGCCGCGCCGCCGTCCAGGGTCAGGGCGTCGGTCGCGACCAGAGTCCCGCTGTTGTTGAGGGTCCCGGAGACGTTAAGGGTAAGGTTGCGCGCCGATTGCAGCGTGCCGCTGTTGGTGAGGCTGGCGAAGGTCAGGGTTCCATCCGCCGCCGCCGTCGAAGCGATGAACAGGCCACTGTTGGTCAGGCTCGAGCCCGTAATCTGGGACCCGGCCAGGGCCTGCACCGCGCCATTATTGGTCAGGTTGGTCAGTTGGGCGCTCAGCGCGCCGCCGGCCAGGAGCTGCCCGGACGTGCTGTTGGTGAAGCTCTCGCTCGATCCGCCGGAAGCGTCAGTCAGGGTGACCGCGCCGCTGCCGTTGATCACGCCGCTGTTGGTGGAATCGCCGCCGAGCGCCAAGGTGACAGCGCCGTTGTTGGCCGAAATCGTCCCGCCGTTGGTAAGGCCATTGGCGGCCGTCAGGCTAAGTCCCGCCGCGCTCACCACCCCTTCATTCGCGCCCGCCGTGGTGGAAATCGCGCCATGGCTGGCGGTCAGGTCCAGGGTCCCGTTGCTGCTCAGAGCGTAGCCGCCGAGCGCCATGTCGCCTTGCGTGGCCGTCAGACTGAGAGCGCCATTGTCGCTGTAGAGGTCACCGAAGCCGGTGTCGGACAGGTTGCCGAACTGACCGGTCACATTGCCGGCGGCGCCGTAGCTGGTCCCGCTTAAGGTTGTCGTCCCGGCGATCGAAAACGTCAGGGTCTCGCCTGCGTAGCGCTGGTTTTCGTTGGCCGAGCCCGTCGAGGCCGACACGTCGCTCAGCGTCCCAAGGCTCAGGGACAGGTCGCCATTGGCCACCAGCGACCCGCCGATCAGGCTGACGCCGCCTGGCGTGGTGACAGTAAGGTCGCCGCCCGCCGTCAGGTTGGCGTTGGAGGCGGTCAGGGCGCTCGCGTCCGTCGCGCTTGTGGAGATCGACAGGTTGCGCTGCGCCGAGATATTGCCGCCGACGATGATGTCACCCGCCGCGGTGATGGTCAGGTCGTCGCCTGAGGCTGCCGCATCGCCCAGCAGCCGCACGCCCACACCCGCGTCCGTGGCGATCAGGCGGATGCGGTTGGCGTACATGCCGCCCAGCGCCGATGAATCGATGGCGTAGTCTGGGTTGTTCCCGACATTGGCCATCGCGGTCGCGGTATGGGCGTTATAGTCCCAGGCCTCGGCGCCTCCGACCACGTCCAGAACCCCGCCATAGGTCGGGCCTTGCAACGCGATCTTGCGGCCGAGCAGGGCGGCATAATCGGTGGTGGAGGCGTCCAACCCGGTCCCGTTGATGGTCAGGACGCCGGCGGTGACGTTGAAGCCCGTCAGGGCGCCTGAGCTGTTGAGGCTGGGCGTACCGGTGGTCAGGGTCAGGGCTGAGGTGTTGATGAAACCGCATCCGCCGCAGGTGATGCCATTGGGGTTGGCCACGATCACGTCGGCCCGACCGCCGGCCACTTCGGTGTAGCCCGCGAGAACGCTGGGATTGGTCGAGATGACTTGGTTCAGGATGACCGAGGCCGAGGTCGTCAGGTTGGGATTGACGGCGATCAGGCCGCCGAGCTGGGTCGACACCTGTCCCGTCGAATTGCCCTCGGCGGCCGTGGCGTTGTTAAGGATCAGCCCTTCCGACCCGACGTTGTAGCTATTGTACTGGTTGACCGAGAGGCCCGAAGCATTGGGCTTGGCGATATTGACCACCGGCACGCCATTGGCCGCGTTGTGCAGCTGGGTGCTGGCGTTGGCCGCCGCCAACTGGGCGCGCGCCGCCATCGGCGCAGCGGCGAGCGCCACGGCAAGGGCGCTGGCCGAAGCCGCCGAAAGCCATTTCGCCGATCGGGTCCCGGTCCCCATGCCCACGCTCCTAAATCGACATCGAGGCGCGGACGAAGGCCAGGACCCCCTCGTCCGGCAAACCTGCGTGGGAGATGGACTTGGCGGCGTAGGCGTCCACCGTTATCGATCCCACGGTCGCGGAAACCCCCGCCGAGACGCCGCTCAGAAAGCCGCGCGCCGTGCCGCTCGCGGCGCTAGAGGCGTAGCCGAAGTCAAAACCGGCATGCGGGCGCACCGCCACGACCTGAGAGAAGGCGCGAAGGCGCGCGACGGTCGATAGTTCGTTCTGGGCGTAGAAGCCCCGGTCGTTGTTCAGGCTGTCCTTCAGGAAGCCGCGGACGGTATAGGGCGAGCCGATCACGATCTGCTCGCTGCTATAGAGCGGGCTGAAGCCATATTGGGCCTCGATGTCGCTCGAGACCGTCCATTGGCGGCCGACAGCCATAAAGGGAAGGCTGACGTAGGCGTTGGCCACGAGCTTGTTGAACTCGGCGTGGGGCTGGTCACCCGGCAAGCCCGATGGATCGCGCAAAGAGCCGAACAGGCTGATTCCCTTGGACAAACCGGCGCCCAGCTTCACGCTGCCCTGGCCGACGATGGTGGAATAGTTGCCCATCAGGTCCAGCACCGTCAGGTCGCGCGAGCTGACCGGCAGGAAGACGCTGTCCAGGTAGTTCTGGTTCTCCTTGTTGGTCACGGTGGCCGACAGGTCGAGCTTGCTGCGGTTATCGCGCCAGACCACGTCGTCCATCTCGGCGAAGATGTTCCGCGTCGTGCCGGTCAGGATGAAGGTCGTGCCAGCGCTGGTCGTCGACTGCGAGGTATAGGCGGAGTCGTTGTAGCCCAGGGTTAGGGTCAGGGCGTTGTAGGGGACGGACAAGAGAACGCTGTCCGAATAGGCGTTGGCGTTGGGCTGTCCGTCCGGGATGGTCTGGCGACGGGTGTAGCTGATCTGATCGTTCAGGTGCAGCAGGTCATCGCCGATGACGGTCACGGCGCCCTGGTTGCGGCCGGTCTGCGGCTCGCCGGTATTGTCGTAGGACACCGACAGGTGAAGCGGCAGGGCGGCGGTGTTGCGGATGTGGATGATGCTCTCGCCCGGCGCGTCGCCCGGCGCGATGTCGATGGTGGCGTTGTTGGACGCCAAGCGGTTGATCTGATCCAGCCCCTGCTCGAACACACGCAGGTTGAAGGCCCTGTTGGCGCGGTCGCCGAAGGCCGTGGTCAGATTGACCCCGTGCAGCCCCTTGTTGTCGAGGACGATCTTCTCGACCTTCCCCTCGACAACCTTCAGCACCAGCTGGCCCTTGGCCAGGGTCTGCGGCTGGATATAGATCCGCGTGGTGGGCTCGCCCTTCTGAACATAGAAGCGGGTAATGTCCGACAGCAGGTTCTCGACATCGCCCAGGCCCAGGCATCGGCCCACATAGGGCTTGATCAGCTTGCCGCGCTCGGCCGCGCTCATGCGCGGCGCGTTTTCGAAGGCGATGGCTGTGATGATCTTGCAGCTGCCGGGCGGCGCCACGGCCGCGGGGTGCGTCGGGACCTCGATCACCGTCTGGCCGCGTGGGCTGGTCAGAATCCGGGTCTGGTCCTGGTCAATCTGATCCTGCTGCTGGCGCTGGATCTGTTCGCCCTGTTGTGTGAGCGGCGCGGACGGAACGGCCGCCAGGCTCGCCAACGGCGCCGCCGAGGCCCCCAGGGCAAAGACCAAGACGGCCAAGCCACGCGCCGCCGCAGAACGAACTAAAGCTAATCTCGACATGCCGCCCCGAATTCGCGCGATTTCGGGCATGCCTTGGTATTGCCCCCCAGGTCCCTTACGCGAAACTTGCTTGTCTTCCACCGCGGGCCTTCGGCAAGATCAATCGCCCGCAAGCTGTGCAGTTTGAGACGCCAGGTCGAAAGCCAGGGGTTCAGGCTGTGCGCGAATGGCATGAACCTTTGATATTGAAGAGGGACGGCGAGGCATGAACGAGGACGCGGACAACGCTCCCCTGGCGCACCTTATTGGCCACATCGGCGAGAACTACGCCGACAGCTTCGGCGCCTGCCGCGAAGTGCTGGCGGCCATGTTCGAGCTCGACACGCCGGCGCCCGAAGATCGGGCCGCCTACGACATGGACTTCGAGATATACGACTTCGGGCCCATGCAGGTGGCTACCTGCAGGTCGCCAGCGTCTGTTCTAACCCGTGGTCCGCTGACCATCGCCCGCACGGGCACGAACCATTTCCATGCCCAGGTCTATCGGACCAATGGCTTTGTCATGTCCCTGGACGGGGCCCGGATCCCGGTGGCCGCCGGCGAAGTCTGCCTGTTGGACCTGTCCCGTCCAGTCGATATCCGCACCGATGGCGTCGACAATTTGTCGATCATGATCTTGCGGGATCTGCTTTTGCCGATGATCGCCGAGCCGGCCGATGTGCACGGTCTGATACTCCACAACGGCAGCGAAGCCAATGTGACCGTCCGCATGCACCTGGAGGATCTGTTGCGGCAGGCGCCCGACTTGAACCAGCGTGAAGGGCTTGAGTTCGCCCGGGTCACGGCGGGCCTGCTCGCCGCCGTCATCGGCGCCACCCGCGAGCACTATGTGGCGACCCGAACCGAGCTGCGGCGCAGCCAGTTTCGGGCCATGTGCCGCCACATTGAGCAGAGGATCGGTGACGCGAGGCTCGGTCCCACGGACTTGATCCGCCAGTTCCATGTCACTCGCGCCACCCTCTATCGGATGTTCGAGCCTTATGGCGGGATCAGAAAATACCTTCTCAGCCGGCGCCTGACTGGCGTATTCCGCGACCTATCGGACCCGGATCTGGTCAATGAAGGTGTCGCAGTCCTGCTGCGTCGCTGGGGATTCGCCAATCATACCGCCGCCGGCCGCGCTTTCCGTAGCGCCTACGGCATTACCCCGTCCCAGGCCCGGTCCCTGGCGCTCAGCCTTGAACACATCAATGGGCACGACGCCTCCGGCGTGGCGGCGCGCTCCCGAGCATTGAAGGCCGCTGAAGACGCCTTTCGGCCATCGGGCGAAATGCCCGCCCATATCCGGGCGTTCGCGGGCTGACCTCTGGCGGGCGCCGGTCATCCACAAGCGTGCTCCTGGAATGAAGCGGTGGCCGAACAGCCGCACGATCCGCGTCAGCCAGACGCCGTTGTTGGTGGTTCCGGATGCCAAGCTGCGCCGCAGGTCATGCACGCCTGTGTCGGGGATGGACGCCCAGCGGTTGCACAGTGGTCTACGTGGTGGTGATCGCAAACGCCGATGGACGACCAGTATGCGCCCCGCCGTGGAGCGAAATCGCGCGAACGCCCTGGACCGCCGTCCCGAGCTGCAGGCCGCCCTCGCCTTCGCCCCGCAAGCATAAGGCCACGCTGATCATCGCCAAGCTGGATCGGCTGGCCCGGAACGTCGCGTTCATTTCCGAGCTGATGGAGGCCAAGGTCGATTTCATCGCCGTGGACAATCCCATGCGACCCGCCTCGCCCTGCACATTCTCGACGCCGTCGCGGAGCACGAGCGGGATATGATTTCGCAGCGGACCAAGGCCGAGGCCGTGGACCGGCTGGCGCCGATCGCCTGCGGCCTTCAAGGCGGAAGGGCTGACGCTGCGGCGCGTCGCCGAGGCCCTGAACGCCGATGGCGTCCCCTCCCCTGGCGGCGCGCTTGGCATCCTGGGAACGCGCAGCGGGCCTTGGCGCGGGTCGCGGCCTGAGGCCGGCTTTACACCATAATGGTGCGCCTTGACTTTACACCATCGTGGTGTCATTTGGTGGCATGACGGAAAAGCGGAAGCCCACCTATGATCTTGAGGGGTTCAAGGCCGCATTTGCGAGCGTTGACCGCCTGAACGTCACGGGTGTCGCCTTACGCAACGCCGCCGGGCTTGGTTTCGGCCGGGATGAGATCGTTGCGACGATCCAGACGATGCAGCGCAGCCACTTCTACAAGTTGATGACCGCCTATGCCGATCACCGAGTTTGGCAGGATGTGTACCACGTCCCCTCCCCTGTCGGCGTGCTGTACGTGAAGTTCACAGCCGACCTGGTCACTGAGTTTTTGTTGCTGTCGTTCAAGGAGAAAGACAATGGCTGATAATCCAGTCTGTCCCGAAACCGGGGTGCCCATGCGCCGCGACGCGCGGCCGATGACGCTCAATTACAAAGGCCAGTCGATCACCTTCGACATGCCGGGCTGGTATTGTGACGCCTCGGATCAGAGCACCCACACCGGCGAAGATATGAAGGTCTCTGACCGGATGCTGAACCTGCTCAAGGCCCGCAGCGAGGGGTTGATCGAGCCCGAAGGCATCCGCCGGATCCGCAAGAAGCTGGGGCTGAGCCAGGCCGCTGCCGGCGAGCTGATCGGCGGCGGCCCCCGCGCTTTTCAGAAATACGAGGCCGGCGACCTGTTGCCGAGCCGGGCGATTAGCAGCGCGCTCGCGCTTTTGGACAATGATCCCAAGGCCTTGCGGGTGCTTGAGGCCCGGTATCATCCGGCTGAAGGTCATCAGGATCTACAGGCCGCGCACTAAGCGATTAATAGGCTATGGGCCATGCGTCTTGCTCACCTCGTCATGCTTCGCGGCGACACGGGCCGGATCCTCGGCAAGCTCCCTAAGCGGGGTATGAGACCAGTCTACGAAGATGCGCTCGACGTGGTCGCGGTAGTTGGCGATCGTAGGCGGCAAACCTTTGCCAATCAAACGCGAGGCCAAAGGTCGTGGGGCCGTTCGCCTCTGTATCCGGCCCAGCCGCGACCTTCGAATGACAGCGATCCGGTCGCAATACCGGCCGCCGTCCATCGCAGGTCGGACATTGGGCGAAGGTGATCGCCAACAGGACCCGTGCGTCTCGACGATCGGCCTATCGGACGACGAGGTCATGATGACCTCCGTTGTGCGTCAGGGCAGAGCGGAAAACGCCAAAATGCAGAGCGCCTTGCGGCAACAGGCCGTGGACGGCACGGACGGCTCAAATTCGTCGGAGTGAGAGCTTGTTCACGCACGGTAGCGGCGCCGACGCCTGGATTTCTACCGACAAGGCTGTATAGCGAACGTCGATGCGCTTCGTGCTCGCCCTTCTGGCCGTGCTGGCCCTGCTGGTTAATCCGGTCACCGCCGCAGCGGCTCAACTTGCCTGCGTTCACGACATGCAGGCTAGCATGATGGGCATGGAGTCGTCGGCAATGCCCGGCATGGCTCATGCCGATAGCCATAAGACCATGGGCGCCCCGTGCTGCGATCCCGGCAACCATCACAAGATGAGCGACAAGAGTTGTGCTCAGGCTTGTGCCGCATCGTGCGCGGTCATCGCCGCCCTACCCGTTTCCCAGGTCAGCATCAGGCTCATCTACACCCGCGCGGTCGTTGCTCCGCTGCGCCAAGTTTCGGTCAGGGGCTATAAGCCCGCCGGACCTGAACGACCTCCCAAGTCGATCGCCTAGAAACCGCCGGCCTTGCGCCTGCGGTTCTTGAGCGCGCTGTTCAACGGCGCACGCGGCTGCATGCCGTGCGCCCGCTGACGCGATCTTCCGCCGGTCCCGGATCGGGCCGGCAAGGCATCGACTTTCAGGAACTATCGAAATGACCAACTCCAAACTCGCCGCTGGCGTCGCCACGGCTATGTTCGCCCTGCTCGCAGGGTCTGCCGCAATGGCGGCCCACTCCGGGTCCTCTGTTTGCCGGACGTGGAATCTCTCGAAGAATACGCCTCCGGCTACGCGCTGCATCACTTGGACGCATGAGGCCGCCGCTCGGCTTCGCGCCGCCAATTGCGACCCGTCAAAGATGGGCGAAGCAGCCATGCGCGCTCAATGCGCGGGCATGATGGGCGAAGCCTCCACCTCGGCCGCCGGCTAGCCGGCTCTTAGGCCTCGCGCCGGTTATCCCCCGGCGCGGGGACTTAAGGGGCGTCGGCGACAGCGCTTATCTGCTGCGCCGACGCTTCCTGGCCGACTGCCCGCCCCACAATCCGACAGGAGCTTTTCATGCGCCTTACCTGGCTGCTTGCCGTCTCGGCGCTCTGCGCGAGCGGAGCCACCGCCGCCCCTCTGACCTTTGACGCCGCCCTGAAGCTTGCGGACCAGTCCGCGCCCAGCCTTCAGGCGAAGGCGGCCGGCGTGCGCGCCACCCAATCCTTGGCGATCGCGGCGGGACGTCTGCCCGACCCCAAGCTCGAATTCGGAACCGAAGGCTTTCCGGTATCGGGACCGAACGCGGGACGCCCCGAACGGGACGACTTCAGCGACCTGCGCCTTGGCGTGATGCAAGACATGCCGAGCGGCGCAAAACGGAGCGCGGCGCGCGAGCGCGCGGCGGCCGACATCGGCGCGGCCGAGGTGGCGAGAACCGCCGAAGCCCGTGAGGTCAGACTCAACACGGCGCTCGCCTGGATCGACCTCTATTATGCGGAACGCCGCCTGGCGGCGCTCGACGACATCGACCGCGCGCTGGTCCCGTTGCGCGATGCGGCGCCATCGCAATTGGCGTCCGGGGCGATGCGGCCGGCGCAGACCCTGGACCCGGAACAACTCACCGCAACACTGGGCGACCGCCGCGCCGATCTGATCGCGGCCGTCGCCGCGGCGCGCGCGGCGCTGACCCGCTGGACAGGTGATGATCCAGCGGAGATCGCGGGCGATCCGCCCGACTACGCCATCGATCCGGTCGCGCTACACGCCGGCTTGGACCAGCTTCCCGCGCTTGCCGCCTATGAGGCCATGGGCCGCCAAGCCGATGCGGACGTGGACGCCGCCAAGGCCGACAAACACTCCGACTGGAGTTGGGAGCTGGCCTACCAGCATCGCGATCCAAGGTTCGGCGACATGGTTATGGCCCAGGCGACCGTCAGCCTGCCGCTGTTCGCCGCGACCCGGCAGGACCCGATCATCGCCGCGCGGACAGAGACCGCCAGCGGTGTGCGCATCGAACGCGAGGCGGCGCGGCGCGAGCTTCTCGCGGCGCTGGACGCCAGCCTTGCCGACCACGCCATGCACCATGACCGGCTGCACCGGGCGCTCGACACCCTTGTCCCCCTCGCCAAGCGTCGGGCGGACCTGGAAGCCGCCAGCTATGCGGCGGGAACCGCCAGCCTGTCAGACGTGCTGCAAGCCTTCTTGGCCCTGGCCGAAACCCGCATCGACCTCATCGACCGCCAGGCCGAGGTCGCCCGCGACGGCGCCCGCATCGTCCTGACCTACGGGAGCGACGACCAATGACCGCCCTGACCCTGACTCCCGCTCGTCTGGCCGCCGCCGGCGCGGCGCTCGCCGTGATCGCGGGCTCCGCCGGTTACGGCCTCGCCAATTTACAGAGGTCCAAACCGGCCGAAGCAACCGCGTCGCCCACCGCCGCCGGCCGCAAAGTCCTCTACTGGTACGACCCGATGGCGCCGGCTCAGCACTTCGACAAGCCGGGCAAATCGCCGTTCATGGATATGCAGCTCGTCGCCCGCTACGCGGATGACGGGGGGGGCGGCCAAGCGGCCGGAGTGAGAATCGACCCCGCCGCCGTTCAAAGCCTGGGCGTGCGCTTGGCCAGCGTCCGGCGCGGCGACTTCTCTCAAAACACCGACGTCACCGGTATCCTCGATTTCAACCAGCGCGACGTCGCCATCGTCCAGGCCCGCGCCGCTGGATTTGTCCAGGGTGTCTATGCCCATGCGCCGGGCGATGTGGTGGGCGCGGGCGCGCCGATCGCCGATCTGCTCGTGCCGTCCTGGGGCGGCGCGCAGACCGAATACTTGGCCGTCAGGCGTTCTGGCGGTCCGGCGCTCGAAGCGGCGGCTCGCCAACGACTGCGCCTGCTCGGCATGCCCGACGCCCTGATCGCCGCCGTGGCGCGCGATGGCCGGCAACGGACAGTGGTCACGGTCACAACCCCGCGGGGCGGCGCGATCCAAACGCTGGATGTCCGCCAGGGGATGACCGTCAGCATGGGTCAGAACCTCGCCCAGATCACCGGGCTCTCCACGGTCTGGTTGAACGCGGCCGTGCCCGAGGCGCAAGCCGGACAGGTCCGCGTCGGCCAACTGGCGCGAGCCGAACTGGCCGCCTTTCCCGGCGAGACCTTCGCCGGCAAGGTGACAGCGATCCTGCCGACCGCCCAGGCCGACAGCCGCACCCTGACGGTGCGGGTCGAACTTCCGAACCGGGGCGGCCGGCTCAAACCCGGCATGTTCGCCACCGTCCATCTGGGCGGTGCGGCGCACCCGGCGCTGTTTGTGCCCTCGGAAGCCGTGATCCGAACCGGCAAGCGCGCGGTGGTGATGCTGGCTGGCGATGGTGGGCGCTTCCAACCGGTCGAGGTCCAACTCGGCCGCGAGGACGGCGACCGGACGGAGATCCTGGCCGGCTTGGACGAGGGCCAGAAGGTCGTCGCCTCTGGCCAGTTCCTGATCGACTCCGAGGCCAGCCTTGCCGGCATTCAAGCCCGGCCTCTCGACGCCAACCCACCCCCGGCGACCGTAGCGCACCCGGCGCTCTACGAGACGCGGGGGCGCATCGAGGCCCTAGCGGGCGATCAGATCACCTTCTCCCATGAGCCCGTACCGGCGCTCGGTTGGCCGGCCATGACCATGACCTTCACGCTCAATCCGCCTGGGTTGGCGAAGGGCCTCAAGGTCGGCGATCGCGTCGCCTTCGGTTTCGAGCAAAGACCCGCCGGGCCTGTTGTTCGCCAGCTCAGCCCGACGGCCGCACAATGATTGCCGCCCTGATCCATTGGTCGGTCAGAAACCGCATCTTCGTGGTGCTGGGAGCCCTGGCTTTGTTGGCCGCCGGCATCCTCGCAGTGCGCACGACCCCGGTCGACGCCCTGCCGGACCTGTCGGACGTACAGGTCATCATTCGCACGCCCTATCCGGGCCAGGCGCCGCAGATTGTCGAGAACCAGGTCACCTATCCGCTGACGACCACCATGCTCTCAGTGCCCGGCGCCAAGACGGTGCGGGGCTATTCCTTCTTCGGCGACAGCTTCGTTTATGTGCTGTTCGAGGACGGGACCGATCTCTACTGGGCGCGGTCGCGGGTGCTGGAATACCTCAATCAGGTTCAGAGCCGCCTGCCCGAAGGGGCCAAGCCGTCGCTCGGTCCCGACGCCACCGGCGTCGGCTGGGTCTATGAATACGCCCTGGTCGATCGCGCCGGCCAGCATGACCTTTCCCAGCTTCGCAGCCTTCAGGATTGGTTCCTGCGCTATGAACTGAAGACCCTGCCCGGCGTGGCCGAGGTCGCCTCGATCGGCGGCATGGTCAAGCAGTACCAGGTGGTCCTCGACCCGGTGAAGCTGACCGCCTACGGCGTCACCCATCAGCAGGTCGTCGCCGCCATCCAGGCCGCCAACTCGGAGACCGGCGGCTCGGTGCTGGAGCTGGGCGAGGCCGAATATATGGTCCGCGCCTCCGGCTATCTGAAGACGCTCGACGACTTCCGCGCCATCCCGCTGCGAACGGCAGCCGGCGGCGTGCCGGTGCGGCTGGGCGACGTCGCCACCATCCAGACCGGCCCGGAGATGCGCCGGGGCGTGGCCGAGCTGAACGGCCAGGGCGAGGTCGCCGGCGGGGTCGTCATCCTGCGCTCAGGTAAAAACGCCCGCGAGACCATCGCGGCCGTGAAGGACAAACTCACTGAGTTGAAAAAGAGCCTGCCGCCCGGCGTCGAGATCGTCCCGACCTATGACCGCTCGCAACTGATCGACCGCTCCATCGGCAACCTGCGCGAAAAGCTGATCGAGGAGTTCATCGTCGTCGCCTTGGTCTGCGCCCTTTTCCTCGGCCACGTCCGCTCCGCCCTGGTGGCGATCCTGACCCTGCCCCTGGGCCTGGCCTTCGCCTTTCTGGTCATGCGGATGCAGGGGGTGAACGCCAACATCATGTCGCTGAGCGGCATCGCCATCGCCATCGGGGCCATGGTCGACGCCGCTGTGGTGATGATCGAGAACGCCCACAAGAAGATCGAACGCTGGGAGCACGAGCACCCCGGCGAGGCCTTGAAGGGCGAGACGCGCTGGGCCGTCATCACCGAAGCGGCGGCCGAGGTGGGTCCGGCGCTGTTCCTCAGCCTGATCATCATCACCCTCAGCTTCGTGCCGGTCTTTTCCCTGCAAGGGCAGGAAGGGCGACTGTTCTCGCCGCTGGCCTTCACCAAGAGCTACGCCATGGCCGGGGCGGCGATCCTGTCGGTGACCCTGGTTCCGGTGTTGATGGGCTGGCTGATCCGGGGGCGCATCCCCGCTGAAAACAGCAACCCGATTAACCGCTGGCAGGCCGCCATCTATCGACCAGTCCTCGACTGGGTCATGCGGCGTCCGAGAACGACCCTGGTCATCGCCGCGCTCGTCTTCGCCACAACGGCCTGGCCCCTGACCCATCTCGGCGGTGAGTTCATGCCGCAGATCAATGAAGGCGATCTGCTCTACATGCCGTCAGCCTTGCCGGGGCTGTCGACCGCCAAGGCGGGCGAGCTGCTTCAGCAGACCGATCGACTGATCAAGACCGTGCCGGAGGTCGAGAGCGTGTTCGGCAAGGCGGGGCGGGCGGAGACCGCGACCGATCCCGCGCCCATGGAGATGTTCGAGACCACCATCCAGTTCAAGCCGCAAAGCCAGTGGCGACCCGGCATGACTCCCGACAAGCTGGTCGACGAATTGGACCGGACGGTGAAGGTCCCCGGCCTGTCCAATGTCTGGGTCCCGCCGATCCGCAACCGGATCGATATGTTGGCCACCGGCGTCAAAAGCCCGATCGGGGTGAAGGTGTCGGGTTCGGACCTCGCCGAACTGGACCGCATCGCCCATGACGTCGAGACGGTCGCCAAGACCGTCCCCGGCGTGAGTTCCGCCCTGGCCGAGCGGCTGACCGGCGGGCGCTATGTCGATGTCGATATCGACCGGGCTGCGGCGTCCCGCTACGGCCTCAACATCGCCGACGTGCAGTCGATCATCTCGGGCGCCGTCGGCGGCGAGAACGTTGGCGAGACGGTCGAGGGCCTGGCCCGCTACCCGATCAGTGTCCGCTATCCGCGCGAGATCAGGGACAGTCTCGAAGGCCTGCGGGCATTGCCGATTCTCACGCCCTCGGGCCAGCAAATCACGCTGGGGACCGTGGCGAATGTCCAGATCGCCGATGGCCCGCCGATGCTGAAGACCGAGAACGGGCGGCCCTCCACCTGGGTCTATATCGACGTGCGCGGGCGCGACCTGGCCTCGGTCGTCGGCGACCTGCAAAAGGCGGTGGCGAAGAACGTCACGCTCTCGCCGGACGTCTCCATCGCCTACTCCGGCCAGTTCGAATATCTCCAGCGGGCGGTGGAGCGGCTGAAGCTGGTCGTGCCGGCGACCCTGCTGATCATCTTCGTTCTGCTCTACGTCACCTTCGGCCGTTTCGACGAGGCGGCCCTGATCATGGGGACCCTGCCGTTCGCCCTGACCGGCGGCATCTGGACCCTCTACTGGCTGGGTTTCCATCAGTCGGTCGCGACAGGGGTCGGCTTCATCGCCCTGGCCGGGGTCTCGGCCGAGTTCGGCGTGGTGATGCTGATCTATCTGAAGGATGCCCTGGCCGATCGCGGCCCGGACCCGACGGACGCCCAGGTCGAGGACGCGGTGCGCGAAGGCGCGCTGATGCGCGTGCGGCCCAAGGCGATGACCGTGGCGGTGATCCTGGCCGGCCTGTTGCCGATCCTGTTCGGCCACGGCGCGGGCTCTGAAGTGATGAGCCGGATCGCCGCTCCGATGATCGGCGGCATGCTCACCGCCCCTCTGCTGTCCATGCTCGTTGTGCCCGCAGCCTACCTGCTGCTGCGCCGCCGCCGACGGGCCGCCTTTATCCCAGCCTCTCAAACCCAAAGGAGATCATCATGAGAGCTATCGCCTACGCCCTGATCGGCGTTCTAACCCTGACCACCGCCGGCGCTGCCCTGGCCGACGACATGGCCGGCATGGCGATGTCCGGCGCGCCGGCCGCCAGGCACGGCAAGGGGACCGGCGTCATCAAGGCCATCGACGCCAAAGCCGGCACGATCACCATCCAGCACAGACCGATCCCGGCCGTTGGCTGGCCGGCGATGACCATGACCTTCAAGGCCAAACCGCACGGCCTGCTCAAGGGCCTCAAGGTCGGCCAGTCCATCGACTTCGACTGCACGGTGCAAGGCATGGCGGCGGATGTAACGGCGATCAAGCCGAGGTGACCTCACCTGGGCCGGGTGCGCCCTGGCGCGCTCGGCCGACTGCCGCCGCCCTCAAGACAGCCACACGGATCGGGATTCCGTGTATCCGCAGGATATCCGCCCCTGACCTCGCTTCGCTTTGTCGGGGCGGTCTGGGTGCTGGCCTATCACTTCCGAGATCCCCTCGGCCTCCAACTCGACCGCTAGCCTAGCATCATGCGATGATGGCCATTTACAGCAGCAGGTTCACAGCGCTTAGTTTTTGCTGAATATTTCAGGGGACTATGAATCTGAGGGTCGGGCGGCCGAATGCGGCCGTATCCCGCATTCCCTTCGACCGCGAACCGAGCCACTCTCACGTTCGGTCCACGCCAGAGGCCGGTTTATTGTCTCGACGCCACCCATGACCGACGCCTCTGCCTCTAACGCCGATCAGATCGACTACTGGAACGCCAGGGCTGGCGTGACGTGGGCGGAGATGCAGGCGCAGCTGGATCGGCAGATCGAGCCCCTGGGCGCGCGGGCGATGGAGGGGTTCAATCCCCAGGCCGGGGAGCGGGTGCTGGATATCGGCTGCGGCTGCGGCCAGACCACCTTGGCCTTGGCCCAGCAGGTGGGGCCTTTGGGCGCGGTCACCGGCGTCGATATATCTCAACCCATGCTGGAGGTCGCGCGCGGGCGCACCGTGCCGGCGGGCTCGGCCCGGCCGAGCTTTATCGAGATCGACGCCCAGACTGGCGATCTGGGACAAGGCGTGTTCGACGGCGTCTTCAGTCGGTTCGGGGTGATGTTCTTTGCCGATCCCGTGGCGGCCTTCGCCAATATCGGCCGGTCGCTGAAGCCCCGGGGGCGGCTGACCTTTGTCTGCTGGCGGCCCTACGACGAGAACCCGTGGATGCGCACGCCGGCCGAGGCCGCCGCGTCGCTGTTGCCGGCCCAGTTCGCGGCGATGGCGCCGGACCCATTGGCGCCGGGACCGTTCGCCTTCTCAGATCCGGTGCGAGTGTGGGACATTCTTGAGGGCGCGGGCTTCCGGGCTATCGAGATCCGGCCGTTCAACGCCCCGATCGGCGGCGGGACTCTGGATGAGACGGTGGCCCTGTCCATGCGAGTGGGGCCTCTGGGCGGGGCGATGCGGGAGAACCCCCGCCTGGCCAAGCCGGTCGCCGCGGCGGTGCGCGCGGCCCTGGCGCCGCATGAGACCCCTGGCGGGGTGATGTTGCGCGGCTCTGTCTGGATCATGCGCGCGATCTGGCCATAAGCGTCAACCTTAGACGAAACCGCTTCCGCTTGGCGTCGCCGCGCACTAGAGGCAGGGGTGACCGGCGCGGCCGGGACCAGGAGGACGGGCCTTGCCGACCAACCTAAACGAGCGATTTCAGGTCTGGTCGCAGGCGGTGGAAGCCCGGTTCGGCGCCTGGCCGACCTGGAAGAAGCTGATCATCTTCATGCCGGTGCTGGTGTTGATGTCAGCGGTGCTAGTGGCGGTGTTGGGACTGGGCGCCGCGGTCATGCAGGCCCTGATTCATCACTAAGGCGCCCCATCGCTAGGGCCTGGTGTTACGGACGCGCGGGCGGGAGCGCGGCCAATGTCTTCAAGATCAGGTCGGCCATCTCGGCTTCATGGCCCACATAGTGGTGACCGCCCGGGACCTCGGCCCGGGTCATGCCGGGGACCAACAGACGGTCGCAGGCCTGGCGCGGATCGTGATCAGAGTGGATGCAGAGGATCGGTAGGCCCTTGAGCTTCGCCAGCGCGGGCGCCAGCGGCCGGGCGGCGGCGGTCCATAGATCAAACCAGCTGTAGCCCCGGAAGGTCAGGTCGCCGCGGGACGACGGGCTGATCAGCACCAGGAGTCGCACCCGGGCCAGAACCGCCGGCGGCAGGGCCTGGGCGACCAGCGGCAGGGTGTCGCCGCCATAGGAATAGCCAGCCAGCACGATGTCCTGCCGCCCCCACAGGCGGCCATAGTGGGCGATGGCGGCCGACAGGTCGGCGGCGGCGCCCCGGGGCGTGCGCGGCTGAAGAAAGTAGATCAGCGACGAGACCCCCGCCACCGGCGCGCCCTGGGCCGCCAACCGCGCGGCGAACAGATGGTCGAAGTCCGCCCAGCCATTGTCGCCGGTATAGAGCACCACCAGTGGGCCTGGAGGCGCCGATACGGGGGGCGGCGTCTCGACCAGCGGCATGTTCCGCACGCGGCCGTAGACGCCCGGCGGATCGCCGATCGCCGTGTCCAACGGCAGCCGGGTTTCCGCGCAGCCGGCCAGCAGGGCGCACGACAGCGCCGTGGCGAGGGAGACGATGCATCCTCGCCGGGCCCGGGCCATGATCAGAACCCTTGGCCGGTCAGCCAGCGGTCGGCGTCCGGCAGGCGCTGGCCCCTGATCCGGGCGCGATAGGCGATCGTGGCGTCCTCGCGCCGGACCTCGCCCTGGGCAGAGGCGGGGATGTTCTTGGCGGCGAAGGCGTCCAGCTTGGCGATCAGGGCCGGATCGGCGCCATGCCGCGCCAGGTCGGCGGCGTACTGCGACCGCGAGTCCGGCTCGAGCATCTCGCTAAGCTTGGGCCAGTTGGCGGCGACGAAATCCAGCGCCATCGTCGGGTACCGCAAGGCCACGGAGTCGACGATGTTCGGCGCCACCGTGGGCGCGGGCTCGCCAGACACAGCCAGGTCGAGCCCCTTTTGCGCCAGCGCAGGGTCCTCGGCGCGTCCCAGCAGGCTATAGAGCTGGGAACGCTCCACCTCCGTGGGCGCGGCCTTGGCCAGGGCGTGCAGCTGCTCCCAACCGTCTGGCGTTGCGTGTTGCGCGACAATGTTCAGCACAGTGCGCCGGGCGCCCGCGTTCAGGGACGCCGGATCCTTCAGATAGGCGTCGAAGCGGCGGCGCGCCTCGGTCAGGACGTCGGGATCGCCGATCTGGCCCAGCGTATCCAGCAGAGAGGCGCGCAGGATGGCGACATTGGCGTCCTCCGCCGGCTTTTCATCCCAGCTGACGCGAGCGAATTCGGGGGTCAGCACCCGGCGGACATAGGCCCGGAACCGCCCCTGACCCGGCTGGTCGTCGTAGATTCGGTCGAGGTCCGCCAGATATTTGGCGTACTGGCTCCAGACGATGGGGTCGGCCTTCTCGTCCAGCTTGGGGCCAAGGGCCAGGAAACCACCCATCGGCCGCACACCCACATAGGCCAAGGCCCGCTGGTCGTTGATCAGGCCCAGCTGGTCGTCCGCCGCAAGCTCCCCGAACCGGTCGGTCAGCGCTTTCAGCGCCTCGGGCATGTAGTCGCTGCGGAAATAGCCGGCCTGGCCGGCGTTCAACAACACCGGGCCGCAGCCCTGGACGATGACCTGAGCGCCGGGATCGCTGATCACCACCTGAGCGGTCCCGCCGCCCAGCACCTTGACGGTGACGGGCACATGCCACCTGGCCGGTTTGCCCGTCGGCGGGTCCACCGCGAACTGATCCTCGGCCAACATCAGCTCGCTCTGGCCGTTATGGCAGACGTCCGTGATCTCGCGGATCATCGGCACGCCCGGCTGCAGGGTAAAGTCGTGAGCCACCGCGCTCAGCGGCTTGCCGGGGGAGACCGGATCGATCTCGCGCCACAGGTCTTCGGTGACCGTATTGCCGTAGGCGTGGGCGGCGATGTAGCGGCGTACGCCGGCGCGGAAGGCGTCGGGGCCCACATAGGACTCGAACATGCGGATCACCGCCGCGCCCTTTGAATAGGTGATGGTGTCGAAGGCCTCATTGGCCTGCAGCACATCGTCGATGGGCTCGATGATCGGGTGGGTCCCGGCGCGGGCGTCCACCTGCATCGCGCCCTCCTTTTCGCCCAGTTCCTGCAGCCACAGCTTCCATTCCGGATGGAACTGGTCGGTGGCTTTGTTCTCCATCCAGGAGGCGAAGCCCTCGTTCAGCCACAGGTCGTCCCACCAGGCCATGGTGACCAGATCGCCGAACCACTGGTGCGCCATCTCATGGGCGACAGTGACATAGACATCCTGCCGGTCGCTCTCGGTGGAGACGTGGCTGTCGACCAGCACATCGCTCTCGAAGAAGAAGATCGCGCCCCAATTCTCCATGGCGCTGAAGAACTGGCTGGAACCGGGGCCAGCGATCAGATCCAGCTTGGGCAGAGGATAGGGCTTGCCAAAATAGTTGTTGTAGTAGGGCAGGATGCGCGCGGCCGCATCCAGGGCGTAGGCCGCGCGGGCGGTGTCGCCGCGCTTGACCACCACCCCCACGTCGACGCCGCCGACATCCCGGTGCACCCGCTCGAAATCGCCCAGCCCGAGATAGAGCAGATAGGACGACATCTTCGGCGTGTCCTGGAACCGCACGCGCTGCAGACCGCCCGGCAGGGCCGTGGTCTGGGCGATCGGCATGTTGGACAGGGCCATCTGGTCTGCCGGCGCGATCACCGTCAGGCTGAACGTCGCCTTGCGCCCCGGCTCGTCCCAGCAGGGGACGAAGCGGCGGGCGTCGGAATTCTCGAACTGGGTGAACAGGGCCCGCCTGGACCCCGCCGCCGTCTGGTAGTCCAGGGCGAACAGGCCCGACGCCTGCTGATAGATTTTGCCGTGGTAATCCAGGCTGAGCGCGTAGTGGCCCGGCGCCAGCGTGTGCGTAAAGGTGAAGGTCGCGGTTTCGGTTTTGTCGTCATAAGACACCACGGGCGCCGCCGCTTCTCCCGACAGGCTTGCCTTGTCGATGACGATGTCAGCGTCATTCAGCACGATCCGGCTGGTCGCCGCATGCACCGTCAGGTCGATCCGCACCTCGCCAGCGAACCTCAGCGCGCCGGGGTCGGGGGTAACCGCAATCTCATAGTGATCGGGCGTCACGTCGGCCGGCAGAACGACCCGGGCCGCATGGGCGGGGGCCGCGACGACAAGCGCCGCTGTAAGCCCCAGCAGAACACCAACGTCAAATGTCACGCGTTCCTCCTGCCTTCCCGCGAACGGGCGGCTCCATCGACGGCGGGGCGCCATGCCCGGCCGCATGTGACGCTGTTATGGCCGCGTGGCCGGTCAGGCAACGGACATTGTACGCTTGAGCTCAGTCTTGCTGCTGGCGGCGCCATGGCGCCCGGGATTGATCCGACCGTGGCCCTGGCGCCTCCACATGAGTGCTGCGCGCCCTAAGTTAGACCAGTCGGGTCCCGATGTGCATGCAATACATATCCGCCGCCGCCGCGTTGTTGGCTCTGCGGCGTACTTAAGGTAGCGTTCGAGGCTAGGCGGCTCTGCAAGCGGCCGGTTTCGTTTCAGCGACGTCGAGGATACGCGGACTTCGTCATCCGCCGACTTATTCGCCTTTATCCGATGATCTTCAGCGGCATCGTTCTGGGATTTATCGTCACCCAACTCGGTTTGGCGTCACACAGGGATGTGTCGGAGCACGAGTTCATCGTCATTACCGCGGCGTCGTTCTTGCTGGTGCCGGCGGGTCTGTTCTTCCACCTGCAGGTCTTCCCGATAAACACACCGATGTGGTCGTTGTTTTTCGAGATAATCGCCAACGTCGCCTATGCCTTTGAAAAGAAACTTCTGCGATCGCTCGCCGTCGTTTCCATAGCCATTCTGGCAGCGGGCGCGGCCGCGTTGACCTACATCATCCATAAGTCGGGAACGGTGGAGTCGGTCGGATTTACCGACGTGGCTTCTTTCCTTTGGGGATTTGTCCGCGTCCTCTACCCCTTCCTCGCTGGCGTGCTGATCTACCGCTACAGCCTGTTCACGAAATATGCGCTCAGGTTCGCACTGGTCCCGTTGGCCTTGCTGCTCGCCATCCTGCTGGTCCCCTATTGGCAGCCTTCCTGGATCTTCGACGCGGCCGCCATCCTGGTGGCGTTCCCGCTGATCGTGATCTTCGGCGCTGGCGTTCCCAACGCCACGCCCCTGCGAAAGCTATGGGATGTCCTCGGGCGGCTGTCCTACCCCTTCTACATCATTCACCAGCCTACGCTGCGCGCAACCAACCAGGTGTTCAAACATCTGCCTCGCCTAGGCGTGCATCCCATGATTTTTTCGGCCGTCGGCATCGTCGCGGCGGGTGTTCTGGCCTACCTGCTCTTGCTGGCCTACGACCAGCCGGTACGGCGTTGGCTCACAGGCATGGTCGCGCGCCGCCTCAATGATGTGGCCGTGAGTGCAGCCGGCATCCCGGGAAATTCGAACTAGGGAATTTGCCTGCACCACCATCGCCCTGATCGCCCAACCCTCCGACTCTTCTCCCCGCCCCTTGCTTCCGCAGCCCAGGCCCGCGATATTGGGGGTGGAGGCTGGCGGCGGGCGGAGTCCTCGCCAACCTGGTCAGGTCCGGAAGGAAGCAGCCACAACGAGTTTCGCTCCGGGTCGCCGTCCAGTCTCCACCCTCTTTTCCCTCGCGAGCGATGGCTGACCTCGATCCTCCTCCCCTAGATGTCGAAACGCCCGAGCAGTCAGAGCGGGACGAGAACACCGCCGACATGTTTGGCGCGCCGGTCGGCAAACTGGCCACGGCGCCTGTTCCGGCGCCGCCGTCCGACCCCGACGCCGCCTACACCGTCATCGCCCGCAAATACCGGCCCCGGACCTTCGAGGATCTGTTCGGCCAGGAGGCGATGGTGCGCACCCTGCGCAACGCCTTCTCCACCGGGCGCATCGCCCACGCCTTCATGCTCACCGGCGTGCGCGGGGTGGGCAAGACCACCACCGCCCGCCTGCTGGCGCGAGCGCTGAACTTCAAGTCCGACACCATCGACCAGCCCTCGCTCGACCTCAGCGTCGAAGGCTATCACTGCCGCGCCATCATCGAAGGCCGGCACATGGACGTGCTGGAGCTGGACGCCGCCAGCCGCACCAAGGTGGAGGACATGCGCGAGCTGCTGGACGGGGTGCGCTACGCCCCGTCGGAGGCGCGCTACAAGGTCTACATCATCGACGAAGTGCACATGCTGTCGACGGCGTCGTTCAACGCCCTGCTGAAGACCCTGGAAGAGCCGCCGCCGCACGCCAAGTTCATCTTCGCCACCACCGAAATCCGCAAGGTGCCGGTGACCATCCTCTCGCGCTGCCAGCGCTTCGATCTGCGCCGGGTCGAGCCGGAGGTGATCCAGGCCAATCTGGAAATGATCGCCGCCGCCGAGGGCGCCAGGCTCGAGCCCGAGGGCTTCACCCTGATCGCCCGCGCGGCGGAGGGTTCGGTGCGCGACGCCCAGTCGCTGCTGGACCAGGCCATCGTTCAGGCCGACGAGGGCCAGATGGTCACCGCGGCCGCCATTCGCGACATGATGGGCCTGGCCGACCGCGCCCAGACCATCGAGCTGTTCGCCCTGGCCATGGAAGGCAAGGCCGGCGAGGCGCTGAAGGCGTTCGCGACGCTTTATGGGTTCGGCGCCGATCCGGTGGTGGTGATGCTGGATATGCTCGACCACGCCCACGCCGCCTCGGTGGCCAAGGCGCTGGGGCCGGATGCGCTGAAACTGCCCTCCGATCAGGCCGCGCGGCTCACCCAGATTGGCGCCTCGGCCTCGGCCGGGACGCTGAACCGGGTCTGGCAGATGCTGCTCAAGGCCCATGACGAGGCCCGGCGCGCGCCCGACCCCAAGGCGGCGGTGGAAATGGCGCTGATCCGGCTCTGCTATGCGGCCGACCTGCCCAGTCCCGAGGACGCCCTGAAGGCGATCCGCGAGGGCGCGCCGGTGGGCGGCGAACCTCGTGGCCCATCAGGCGGCGGTGGAGGACATGGCGGAAGCGGAGGCGGGGGCGGCTCGGCCGCGACCGCGCGTCAGCTCGCGCCCCAGGCCATGGCCGCGCCCGCGCTGCCTTCGCCACAGTCGTTCGATGAAGTCGTGGCCCTGATCGACGCCAAGCGGGACATCACCCTGAAGCTGGACGTGGAGCGTTTCGTGCGGCCGATCAGCTTTCGGCCCGGCGCCATCACCTACGAGGCCGCGCCCGGCGCGCCGTCGAACCTGTCTGGACGCATTGTCAGCCGGCTGAAGGAGTGGACCGGCCAGCCCTGGCTGGTGGCCACCGAAGGCGCCGGCGGCGGCGAAACCGCTTGGGAGAAGGAAAAGCGCGAGGCCGCCGAAACCCGTCGCCAGGTGGAACAGGACCCGTTCGTCCGCTCGGTGATGGAAGCCTTCCCCGGCGCCGAAATCGTCGGCCTGCGCCAGATACCGGTTCCGGAGGCGCAGCCCGATGAGGTCGTCAGCAACGAGGACGACGATGACGACTAACGGCCTACCAATAGTCCTCATCCTGAGGCGCCCGGCGCGAAGCGCGAGCCTCAGGATGAGGAACTTTGATGGAGACCACGCCGCGGCGATGAGTGGATTTATTGAGTCATGAAAGACCTCTCCTCCCTGATGAAGCAGGCCCAGGCGATGCAGGAGAAGCTGCAGGACGCCCAGGCCAGGCTGGCCGAAACCAGTGTCGAGGGCTCCGCCGGCGGCGGCATGGTCACCGTGACGCTGAAGGGCTCAGGCGAGCTCAAGAGCGTGGCCATCGACCCGTCGCTGCTGGCGCCGAATGAGGCCGAGGTGCTGTCGGACCTGATCGTCGCCGCCCACGCCGACGCCAAACGCCGGCTGGACGCGGCTCAAGCCGAGGCGATGAAATCCATTGCCGGCCCCTTCGCCGGCATGCCCGGATTTCCGAAGTTTTGACCGCTTCCGCCGGCCCCGAAATCGAGCGGCTGATCGCCCTGCTCGCCAAGCTTCCGGGGTTGGGCCCAAGATCGGCCCGGCGCTCGGCGCTGGCGCTTTTGAAGAAGCGAGAACAGCTGCTGCGGCCGCTGGCCGTGGCCATGGCCGAGGCGGCCGAGCGGGTGAAGACCTGCGAGGTCTGCGGCTCTCTCGACACCATCAACCCCTGCGCGGTCTGCGCCGACCCCGGCCGCGACGCCGGCCTGCTCTGTGTCGTGGAAGACGTCGGCGCCCTGTGGGCGCTGGAGCGCGGCGGCTCCTATCGGGGCCGCTATCACGTCCTGGGCGGCCTGCTTTCGGCGCTGGACGGGCGCGGGCCCGAAGCCCTGCGCGCGGCGGAACTGGTCTCCCGCACCGCCGGCGGGGGGGTGCGCGAAGTCATCCTCGCCCTGCCGGCCACCGTCGACGGCCAGACCACCGCCCACTACCTCACCGAACGATTGGCTGCGTCAGGCGCCCCGGTGACCAGCCTGGCGCGCGGGGTGCCGGTGGGCGGCGAGCTGGATTGGCTCGACGACGGCACCATAGCCCAGGCCCTGAAGGCGCGGCGGCCGCTTTAGGGCGGCGACTTCGAGCAGTTGCACTGCCGGCGCTGGCCCCCACCGTCTCGTCGCTTCCGCTACGCTCCAGCGCCGATCCACCTCCCCCTCTCGCTTACGCGTGGGGTGAGGAGGACCCCCTCCTTTATCCTCCCCCCCGAGCGAAGCGAAGAGAGGGGGAGGTGGCTTGCGAAGCAAGACGGTGGGGGCGAGCGCCGGCTGGGCGGCCCCTCAGAACGCCTCAGCGTCCAGGGCCATCAGGCTGGCGGCGCCGGTCTTCAGCTTGGCCAGATGGGCGCCCGCGTCGGGCAGGATGCGCTCCAGGAAGTAGCGGCCCGTCGCCAGCTTATTGGCATAGAAGGGATCGCTCGAACCGCCCTTGATCGCCGCATCCGCCGCCAGGGCGATCTTGGCCCACATATAGGCCAGGCCGGTCAGGGCGAACAGGTTCAGATAGTCCGTCGAGGCGGCGCCGGCGTTGTCAGGGTTGGCCAGGCCGTTCTGCATCAGCCAGGTCGTGCCATCCTGCAGCTGGGCGCGAACCGACTTCAGCCCCTCGATAAAGGCGCCGACGGCCGCATCGTCCTCGTGCTCGCCAACGAAGGCGTCGACGTCGGCGAAGAAGGTCATCACCGCCCGCCCACCATTGGCGGCCAGCTTGCGGCCAACCAAGTCCAGCGCCTGGATGCCGTTGGTGCCTTCATAGATCAGGCTGATGCGCACATCGCGCAGATACTGGCTGGCGGGGAAGTGTTCGGTGAAGCCGGAGCCCCCGTGCACCTGCATGGCGTCGGAGGCGATCTTCAGCCCCTTGTCGGTGAAATAGGCCTTCAGCACCGGGGTCATCAGACCCATGTAGTCGGACGCCTTCTGCCGCGCCGCCTCGTCGGGCGCCACATGGATCAGGTCGCCCTGCAGACCGGCCCAGAGCAGGAAGGCGCGGCCGCCCTCCAACGTCGCCTTGGAGTCCATCAACATCCGGCGGATGTCCGGGTGGACGATGATCGGATCGGCCGGGCCATCGGGGTTCTTCGGCCCGGTCAGGGAGCGGCCTTGCAGTCGGTCCTTGGCGAATTCAACCGCGGCCTGATAGGCGGCCTCGCCCTGCGACAGGCCTTGCAGGCCGACGCCCAGCCGGGCCTCGTTCATCATCACGAACATCAGCTTGAGGCCGGAATTCTCCTCGCCGATCAGCCAGCCGGTCGCCTCCTCATAGGACATGAAGCAGGTGGCGTTGCCGTGGATGCCCATCTTCTCTTCCAGGCCCACGCATTTGGCGCCCTCGTTGCGCGCGCCGACGCCGCCCTCGGCGGTGGGTAGGAATTTCGGCACGATGAAGAGGGAAATGCCGCGCACGCCGGCCGGCGCACCCTCGATCCGGGCCAGCACCAGATGGACGATGTTATCGGCCATGTCGTGCTCGCCGCCGGAGATCCAGATCTTCTGACCGGAGATCTTGTAACTGCCGTCGGCCTGCGGGACCGCCTTGGTGCGCAGCAGGCCCAGGTCCGTGCCGCACTGCGGCTCGGTGAGGTTCATGGTGCCGCCCCATTCGGCGCTGGCCAGCTTGGGCAGGTAAAGGGCCTTCTGCTCCGGCGAGCCGCCTTCCAGGATGGCGGAATAGGCGCCGTGGGTCAGGCCGGGGTACATCGAAAACGCCATGTTGGCGGACGACGACATCTCCGAATAGGCCAGGCCGATCACCCGCGGCAGGCCCTGGCCGCCGAATTCCGGCTCAGAGCCCAGCGCCGGCCAGCCGGCCTCCACCATCGCCTTATAGGCTTCCTTGAAGCCCTTGGGCGTCTTGACGGTGTTGTCCGGCGACCAGACGCAGCCTTCCTTGTCGCCGACGCCATTCAGGGGCGCCAGCACCTCTTCGCAGAACTTGGCGCCCTCGGTGAGGATCTGCTCGACCAACTCCAGCGGCGCATCGGCGAAGCCGGGCAGGTTTGAATAGGCCTCAAGCCCCAGAACCTCGCGCAGGACAAACAACTGGTCACGAACAGGCGCGCGGTAGCTCATGGGGGCATCGTCCGAAAGGCGGGAAGGAGGCGGCTACTTTGCCGCCAGTTCGTGGACGCCGTCCAGCCTTGCCCGCAGAGCCGTATCGTAGTCCGCCGCGTGGGGCAGCAGATCGGGACGGGTCCGGGCCAGGAAGGCCTCCAGGTGGTCGCAGGCGGTGCGCAGCTCGTCGATGGCGTGGTCGATATCGTCGCGCTGAGCCTCAAAGGCGACGATCCGTTCGCGGAATTTCTTCAGCGAGCGGGCGTTCTGGACCGCACCGCCGTCCTCGGCGTTGTAGAGGTCGAGAATCTCGCGGATTTCCGACAGGCTGAGGCCCACCCGCTTGCCGCGCAGGATCAGGGTCAGGCGGGCGCGATCGCGGTAGCCATAGACCCGGTTCATGCCGTCGCGCTTCGGCGAGAGCAGGCCCTTGTCCTCATAGAATCTGAGGGCGCGGGCGGTGACTTTGAATTCAACACAAAGCTGGCGGATGGTGTAGGTGCGCTCAAGACGGCGCAGATCACTGGGCATCGGGCTTCCTCCTTGTATTTTCAGGAAGGGCTAAACCCGCATTCCGTGAACGTCAACGTAAACTTAACGTCGATCACATGGAGTTGAGAGGCGTTCTCAGGCGGCCAAATCCTCGCCGCGCAGCGCCCGCTCGATAAGGTCTATCGTACGATCAAGGCCAAAAATCGCCGCGAAGGAGCCGAAGCGCGGGCCCTGGCTTTGGCCCAGCAGCACCTCGTAGAGCGCGGAGAACCAGCCGCGCAGGGGCTCGAACCCGGCGTCCTTGCCGACGGCATAGACTTCATTCTGGATCGCCTCGCCGTCCTTGCAGCCCGCCGGCAAAGCCTTCAGCCGCGCGACCAAGTCGGCCAGCGCCGCGCGTTCCTTCTCGTCCGGCGCCCTGAACGTCTTCGCCGGGCGCACGAAGTCCTCGTAATAGTGGATGGCGTAGGTGGTCAGGCGATCGAGCAGGGGCTCGGTCTGCGGCGTCGCGCCGGGCAGGTAGGCCTGGATGAAGCCCCACAGGATCGCCTGGTCCGAGGCATTGGCCGCGGAGACCAGATTCAGCAGCAGGCTGAAGGAAACCGGCGAGCCCTTTTGCGGCGGATGGCCGCCGTGAACGCTCCACACCGGATTATCCAGCGGATTGGCCGAATTCGACCCCTCCGCCGGGGCGCGATTATAGGCGTCCAGCTGTTGCAGATATTCGTCGGTCGCCTTGGGAATGACGTCGAAATAGAGCCGCTTGGCTGACTTGGGCGACTGGAACAGGTAGTAGGCCAGACTCTCCGGCGCGCCGTAGCGCAGCCAATCCTCCATGGTCAGGCCATTGCCCTTTGACTTGGAGATCTTCTGGTTGTGCTCGTCCATGAACAGCTCGTACTGGAAGCCGTTGGGCGGCTCGCCGCCAAGCACCTTGCAGATCCGGTTCGAGACGCGGACGGAGTCCACCAGGTCTTTGCCCGACATCTCATAGTCGACGTCCAGCGCTGTCCAGCGCGCCGCCCAGTCCGGGCGCCATTGCAGCTTCACCGCGCCGCCGGTGACCGGAACCTCCGTCAAGGTCCCGTCCTCATCCGGAAACACGATCGTGCCACGCTCGACATTCCGCTCCAGGGTCGGCGCCTGCAGCACCCGGCCGCTCTTGGGGCTGATCGGCAGGAAGGGCGAATAGGTCGCCCTTCGCTCCTCGCCCAGGGTCGGCAGCATGATGGCCTGTACGGCGTCGAACCGCGCCAGCACCCGCAGCAGCACCTCGTCGTAACGGCCGGTGCGGTAGCATTCGGTGGCGGAGACGAACTCGTAGTCGAAGCCGAACCCATCGAGAAAGGCGCGCAGGCGGGCATTGTTGTGGTCGCCGAAGCTCGGATATTCGCCGAACGGATCACGCACACTGGTGACCGGCTTGTCGCGGTCGGCCTCCAGAATCTCCCGGTTGGGGATATTGTCCGGAATCTTCCGCAGGCCGTCCATGTCGTCCGAGACGACGAGCAGGCGGGTGGGAATGGCGTCGCCGGTCAGGGCGCGGAAGGCCGTCCGCACCATGGTCGGCCGCGCGACCTCGCCAAACGTGCCCAGGTGGGGAAGACCCGATGCGCCATAGCCACACTGGAACACCACGGGCCGCGCGAGGGCCGGCAAGGTGTTGACCGCCTCGTCCGTCTTGCCCTGGTCGATCAACACTCTGGCGAGATCGCGATCGGCGTCGCTATCCAGGCGGGTCCGCAACACACGCGCCAAGAGTTCGCGCGCCTGTTCGAATGGCCACGCGCGGGCGTGCGCCGCGAGAGAAGAAGGTCTGTCGGTCATGGGCGCGATATCAGGCCGCTAGCCGCGTTGGTCAACAGCGGCGTGGCTAACGCACCACATTGCAACGCGGAAATATCGACCCTGGCGCGATCTTGGGGCCAAGTGGTTGTAAGACCCCGCGAATATTGTATAGCTTAGCCTGCACGCCGAGAGATATGCCGTGCTAGAATCGCGTCGGGTGTGGCTCAGGTGACACCCCAGGTGTGTTGCTGGCTTGCTATAACAATAATCCTGACAGGCTCGGCCTTGCCGGGGAAAGAGAGAGGGCTCTTGAAAATGAAGCTAAAATTCCTTGCGGGCGCCGCGGTTGCCGCGATGTTCGCCGCCTCGGGCGCCTACGCCCAAGACGCTGGATGGTATGGCGCCATCGACGTCGGCGGCCACCAGCCCGAACACACCTCGTTGCACACGACGATGGCGTCGCCGCCCACCCAATTCAGCGTCCACCAGGACGGTGACTGGGTCGGATTCGCCCGGGTCGGCTATCGCTTCGATCCCCATTGGCGCCTCGAAATCGAAGGCGGCTACCGTCCCGGCAAGTGGGGCACGTCGGAAGGCACGCCCTTCTCGGGTCACGCCGACGACGGCAGCGTGATGATGAACCTTCTCTATGACATCGCTCCGCAATGGACGATTCAACCCTTCGTCGGCGTCGGCGCCGGCGTCGACAAACAATTTGTCAAAGAACGCGCCCCGGGCGGCATCGCGGTCGGCACCACTGGCGAGGCGGCATTTGCCTGGCAAGGCCTGGCCGGCCTGTCCTGGTCGATCTCGCACCAGCTCAACGTCGACCTGACCTATCGTTATTTCGACGGCGGCCACTTCGACTACGCCTGCTCGCTGCCTGTGTGCCCGTTCCATACCAGCGAATTTAAGGACGACTCGGTGACGATCGGCCTGCGGTACTCGTTCGCGGCTCCGCCGCCCCCGCCGCCGCCGCCCCCGCCGCCGCCTCCTCCGCCCCCGCCGCCCCCGCCGCCGCCTCCTCCCCCGCCCCCGCCGCCTCCGGCGTTCGTGGCTAAGGACTTCGTGGTCTACTTCCCGTTCGATCAGTATGTGCTGACGCCGGAAGCCCAGGATGTGGTCAAGCAAGCGGCGCAATACGCCACTGACGGTCACGCCACCCGCATCGTCGTGGTTGGCCACACCGACACCTCCGGCAGCGTCAAGTACAACCTGCGTCTGTCCGAACGCCGCGCTAAGGCCGTCGCCGATGCGATCGTTGGCCTCGGCGTCGCCCAGGACGTCCTGAAGGTCGATTGGGTCGGTAAGACCGATCTGGCCGTCCCGACGCCCGACGGTGTGAAAGAGCCCTTGAACCGCCGGTCCACCATCTCGATCAACTTCTGATCAAGACGGAACCTAGGTTCAGATAAGACGAAGAGCCCGGCCTAGCGCCGGGCTCTTTTTT